>Ga0247611_10002748_pt1 | contig 27478 bp, 18 predicted proteins | sample 177DNAGHGhighgp2_FD_192422 | JGI IMG/M metagenome (GOLD analysis project Ga0247611, IMG submission 192422) | Sheep rumen microbial communities from Palmerston North, Manawatu-Wanganui, New Zealand - 1770 DNA GHGhigh gp2 | ecosystem: Host-associated > Mammals > Digestive system > Stomach > Rumen... | reverse complement strand
GTATTACCTTTGCACATGAGAACGTATGTAACAATTTGATTTTTAGGCGATTCAAAGTTACAAATTTTCCTGCAATCCTGCAAGAAATGCGTTCTCTTTTTTATGTCTATGAATAATTCAGGCTAAAATTCTCGAGAGAATTTCGCACGAAGGCCTAACCTTTCAATGTACGCAAAGCCTTCAACCCACGACTTTACTATGCCCAAACCGTCGCAGAACATGCCGATTTTGAGCAAAATCATGTAGGCTCAGTGTAGGCTTTGTGTAGGCTTTATGTAGGCTTTGTGTAGGCTGCAAAAACCATAATCATCTGCATATCAGGCAATAACAATCATTTTGTGTAGGCATGTAGGCAATTTATAATTTCATCAATAGAAATGGGCCCTCTCTTCTGCTGATCCTGTCCTGATATTTGATTGGAATCTCAGCAAATTGGTATCTTCTTTCTGTGTGGTTTCTCCGACCGCAACCTTACCAAACCCCCATGTTACACCGATGTTGATTTGCTGACCAGTCTGTAGGTTAATAATTCTATAAGAACTAAACCAATAGTCGAACTTCCACAATCCTGTTGTCATATTAAATTTTGCGGTGGACTCTTTTCCCTTACAGACTAAGTCAACACGATAAGGCACGCTGTCTGCCTCAACACCAAATGAAATACAGTTTGGTTCAGGAGCATCAATGACAATGGTATCATTAGGATAAGGAGGTTCTTTTTCAATCGTGATGGATATGGTGATATCCGACCACATGTTCTTTATGCTCAAAATCGAAGTAGAATAGACACCTTCGGAATAAGAGTTCAATTTATACTTGATTTCCAGGTCTGTAGTTGGGTACTTGTAGGTGTTTGCGAAAAAGAAATTCCCTATTTCATCTTTTATTTTTGCCTCTGCCTCTGGATAATAACGACAACTTTCCCTCGTTTCATCTATAAGCTGACGGACTGCTATAGACGTGGGTAGTTCATCAATAAAGATATATCCATCGTTCACCACAATCTTTCCATTTTGGGAACACCCCCACGTGCCCCATTGACCATCGAATTCACCAGTCAGTTCTTGACTCACAACAGGGACAACGGGCTCGTCAACAACCCCAACTTCATCTTCATCTTCCTTTGAGCAAGACATCATCAATGCCAAGCTCAGAACTGATAGAACAATACTAAAATGTTTCATACTATACCTTATTATTTATTTATGGACTTTCACTAGTGTCCACAGATATAACCGCAAAAACACAAAAAGATAACACTTTTGAGGTGTCATTTAGAATTTATTAACACCATTTAGCGTATTAACCTAAAGATAACATAGAAATAACTTAAAGTTTTTGTAGCAAATCGTACCTTTGCAGCGTCTAACAGGTAAACGAACAAATTAAAAGCAAAAAAAGATGGAATCAATTATCACAATCGCAACAGTACTGACCATGTACTTCAACGCCGCTAACGACGTGAACGCTCCTTTCATGTATAATTCTGACCTGGAGGACGGTGTGATCCACAAGATCGAGGTGTACGAGAAAAAGGCCGACAACCAGATGTGCGCCAAGATGGAGTATCGCTACAGCTACGACGAGCAGGGCCGCCTGACCACTCGTGAGGTGATGCGCTGGGACGACAGCAAGAAGCAGTGGGTGAACGACTTCCGCCACACCTATAAATATTATAAGAACGGTTACAACATGGAGACCAGCAAGTGGGACGCTAAGCAGAACGGCTACGACCTGCCCTTCGAGGTGACTCTCTATCGTGAGGTGGCTCCCAACGTGACATCGGTGAAGACCTTCAAGATGAATGAGGCAAAGGACAACATGTTCCTCACCAACAGCCTGCTCTGCATGGAACCGCTGGACATCATCAGCAATCGTCTCCTGGCAGTCAAGTAAACAACGATTTCTCTCTCTCATCACATAAAAACCCCAAAAAGGGGTATGGATTCCGCAATCGGATGATACTGATTGCGGAATTTTTATGCATTTTATTTTGTATTTCAATCATTTTGCAGTATCTTTGTCCCCTGATAATATAACTCCAAGACAATGAAAATAATCAAAGACCAACAATTCGGAGGCGAGCGTCCGTTGTTCGCCACTCACGACCTGCGCCTGGAGCGGGTCACCATCACTGACGGAGAGTCGGGCATCAAACAATGCCAGAACATGGAGGCCTACGACTGCAAGTTCTATGGCAAATACCCCTGGTGGCATGTCGATGGTGCCTATATCGAGAACTGCTATTTCGCAGAGGGTTCGCGATCCGCCATCTGGTACACGAACGATCTGGTGATGAAGAACTCACGCATCGACGGGCCGAAGTTCTTCCGTGAGATGAAGAACCTCGAACTGGAGAACGTTGAGATCACCGATGCCGACGAGACCTTTTGGAAGGTGGACGGCATCAAGTTGAAGAACGTCGTGCTGCATGGGGGCACCTACCCCTTCATGTTTTCAAAGAATATCTACGTCGACGGATTGAAAAGCGACTCGAAATATGTGTTCCAATATTGCCAGAACGTGGAAGTTCACAATGCAGACATCCTGACAAAGGACTCTTTCTGGGAGTGCGAGAATGTTGCCATCTACGACTCTGTGCTTGACGGCGAGTATCTGGCCTGGCACTCGAAGAACGTCAGACTGGTGAACTGCCATCTGGCAGGTGAGCAGTTGCTCTGCTACACCCAGAACCTCGTGCTGGAGAACTGTACCATCGACAAGATGTGCGACCGTATGTTCGAGTATTCCACCGTCGAGGCCGACATCCGTGGACATATCGAAAATATCAAAAATCCGACTTCCGGACACATTATTGCCGATTCCATCGGTAGTATCACCATCGACGAGAACGTCCGCCAGCCTGCCAACTGCGTGATAGACATAAGAACAAAAGAAAAGACATAAGTACCTTTTCTAGACATAAGAACATAAGAACATAATTTAAAAACAGAATAACAATATCATGTATTGGAAATAATTTGTTCTTATGTTCTTCTGTCTAAAAAAAGAAAAATATGTTAGTATGTTAGTCTGTCAAAAATAGAGTTAATATGTATAATTTCGATGAAATCGTAGAGAGACGTGGTACGAACTGCGTGAAATGGGACGAGAGTCCTGATGACGAGGTGATTCCCCTGTGGGTGGCGGATATGGACTTCAAGGCAGCACCTGCCATCCAGAAGGCTATCCTTGAACGTGCTGAGCACGGTGTGTTCGCCTACACCTTGGTAGACGAAGACTATTACACAGCAGTGATCAACTGGTTCCGTCGCAGGCATAACTGGACGATTCACCGTGAGGAGATCCTGTATACCACTGGTGTCGTGCCTGCCATGTCCGTTGCCGTCAAGGCTCTGACAATGCCCAGTGAGAAGGTGCTGATCCTGTCGCCAGACTACAACTGTTTCTTCTCTTCCATCCGCAACAACGGCTGTGAGGTGCTGGAATCGCCTTTATCGAGGAGGGAGGACTCTTTCGTCATAGATTGGGTCGACTTCGAGGCGAAGTGTGCCGATGAAAAGACAACCGTCTTCCTGCTCTGCAATCCCCACAATCCCTCTGGTCGTGTGTGGACCCGTGAGGAGCTGGAACGGATGAACGATATCTGCCTGAAGTACGGCGTCAAGGTTGTCAGCGACGAGATCCATTGCGAACTAGTCATGCCTGGCTATCAATTCCAGCCCTTTGCGGCAGTCAGTGAGGCTTGTCGTCAGAACAGCGTAATCCTGAACTCCCCCTCGAAATCGTTTAATATCGCAGGTCTGCAGACTGCCAATATCATCTGCTCACGTCCTGATTGGCGTCGAAGACTCGACCGTGCCATCAACATCAACGAGGTGTGCGACCTGAATCCCTTCGGCCCCGTAGCCCTGAAAGCCGCCTATAATGAGAGCGAAGACTGGATAGACGAACTGAACCAATATATATGGGGCAATTATCAGGTTTTATGCGATTTCATCGGGAAAAATCTACCTCAATGGAAGGTCTGCCGTCTTGAAGGCACCTACCTTCCCTGGGTGGATATCTCGGCCATGGGCATCACGAGTCAAGCACTATGCGACCGTCTGCTCCGTGAGGCGAAGGTGTGGATCAATCCTGGCACGATGTACGGTCCGACGACAGGCGAAGGCTACATCCGCTTTAACATCGCCACCCAGCGCAGTCGTCTGATGGAGGCCCTTGAACGCATTGCGAAAGTCATTAAACAATAGAATCATATATGGAAGAAATGAAGACACAGTTGCCCGAAAATGCTTTTCGGGAGCTGAAGGAGGGAGAACGGTATGAACCCATGATGTCGCCTCAGGGCCAGTATCCTGAGGTGAACGCGTGGTCAGTCACCTGGGGTGTGCTGATGGCGATGCTTTTCTCGGCAGCCGCAGCCTACTTAGGACTGAAAGTGGGACAGGTGTTCGAGGCAGCCATCCCCATTGCCATCATCGCGGTGGGCGTCTCTACGGCAGCCAGACGTTCGAAGGCATTGGGTGAGAATGTGATTATCCAGTCGATAGGAGCCTGTTCTGGTGCTGTGGTGGCAGGAGCCATCTTCACCTTGCCGGCAATCTATATCCTGCAGGCGAAATATCCGGAGATGTCGGCCTCGTTCCTGAAGATATTTATTGCTTCGCTATTAGGCGGTATCATCGGCATCCTGTTCCTGATACCCTTCCGCAAATATTTCGTCTCCGACATGCATGGCAAATACCCCTTCCCAGAGGCGACAGCCACCACTCAGGTACTCGTCAGTGGTGCCAAGGGCGGCAATCAGGCCAAGCCTTTGCTGATGGCGGGATTGGTGGGTGGAATCTACGATTTCATCGTGGCAACCTTCGGCTGGTGGAATGAGAATTTCACTTCGCGAGTCGTGGAATGGGGACAGACGGTGGCAGATCAAGCCAAGCTGGTGTTTAAGGTAAATACGGGCGCTGCCGTTCTCGGCCTGGGCTACATCATTGGTTTCAAGTATGCGCTCATCATCACCTTGGGATCGCTCTCCATATGGTGGCTCATCGTGCCAGGCCTTGCACTGTTGTTTGGTTCTGAGGTACTGAACCAGTGGGATCCGTCGATAACGATGGCCGTGGGCGATATGTCGCCAGAACAAATCTTCAAGGCATACGGCAAGTCGATAGGTATCGGCGGCATCGCGATGGCCGGCATCATCGGCATCATCAAGTCGTGGGGCATCATCAAGGGGGCTGTATCGCTGGCAGCTAAGGAAATGAAAGGCGGCGGAGAGGCTGCTGTGGCACAAAAGCGTACAGAACGGGACCTGCCGTTCCGTTTTATCGCCATTTCATCGATAGTTACCATTGTTCTCACGTTCATCTTCTTCTGGTTTGGCGTGATGGACGGCAATATGCTGCAGGCGCTGGTAGCCATCGTTCTGGTGGCAGTCATCGCCTTCCTCTTCACCACGGTTGCCGCCAATGCTATTGCCATCGTAGGCTCGAACCCCGTAAGTGGCATGACGCTCATGACACTCATCCTGGCTTCTGTGGTGATGGTGGGCGTTGGTCTGCAGGGCACCAGTGGTATGGTAGCTGCGCTGATCATGGGTGGTGTCGTCTGTACGGCCCTCTCTATGGCTGGGGCCTTTATCACGGATTTGAAGATCGGATATTGGTTAGGTACGACCCCGAGGAAGCAGGAAACCTGGAAGTTCCTCGGCACACTCGTCTCTGCCGCTACCGTCGGAGGTGTGATGATGCTGTTGAATGAGACATACGGCTTTGCCTCCGGACAGCTCGCTGCGCCTCAGGCTAATGCGATGGCTGCCGTGATTGATCCGTTGATGAACGGTGTGGGGGCACCTTGGGTACTCTATGCCATTGGTGCTGCTATCGCTATCGTACTCACACTCTGTAAGGTGCCTGCTCTGGCCTTTGCGCTGGGCATGTTCATTCCCTTGGAACTGAACGTGCCGCTGTTGATAGGTGGAGCCGTACATTGGTATGTGGAGACACGTTCGAAGGATAAGAAGGAGAATGAAGCCCGAAGCGAGAAGGGTACGCTCCTTGCCTCTGGTTTCATTGCTGGCGGAGCCTTGATGGGTGTCATCAGTGCGTTGCTTCGTTTCGGAGGTTTCAACCCTGTAAGCGACGAGTGGCTGGCCTATCCGCTCTCCGAGGTTTGCTCGCTTCTCGCGTACATATTATTAATAGCTTACTTCATCCAAGCGACGAAGAAATCCAAGGCATAATAAAAAAGACAGAGAATCAGTGAGATCCTCTGCCTTTTTTGATTACTGGCGGCTTAGTTAATCAGGAATATCTTCGTCAAGCCCTGCCAAGTGGCCTTGATGGTGGCACGACCCTCGACGATGGGACTGATTTCGAACTTCACTTCCGGATTGTTGGAGGTAGCCGTGAGTCTCGAACCCTCGCCCAACTTGCCGTACACCTGATAGCGGGTCTGATCAGTATAGCCGTTGAGATTAGTGAAACGAATAGGCGTCGTAGGAATCACCAGTTTCTGACCATCAGCCATAATCGTCACCTGTGGCACCTGAGGGGCCTTCAGGCTCATGCCTGCCTTCATGAAGCCAATGCCATGAAGATTAAAGAGTCCGTCAGGACGCTGTGGGCCACGTGGACCACCCCAGCGCGGACGTTCCGGAGCCTTGATATCAGGACCATCGGCCACGAGATAGATAGCATGTTTACCTGTCAGTCCCTCGACGGCAGGCACGTTCCTATGATACAACTTGGGTGCGTGTGAATCATCGGCAGGAATATCAAAAACCGCGATTTCATCGCCTTTCCAGGGGTCATCCAGACGTACGTGAATCTTAAAAGCACCATGATTACCAGAGGTGAGGTTCAGATAGAGACCCGTACCATCGCCAACCTTCGTACCCTCAAAGGCTTTCAGTCCCTTCGTGTCAGCAGCTAGTCCACCGAAACCAAAGTACTTAAAACCTACGATGCCACCGTTAGTGATGCCCACGAGGTCCATTGAGTTGTTCCAAATGTCGTGGTTGTCCTGCATCCACTCGTTGCTGTTCGTACCACCCGTCATGAAACAAGCATAACCTGCAGAATAATAAGCATAAGGTGGCAGTCCGAAGATTTGGAAACCCTCAGAAGTCACCTCGGCACCTGTATAGGTATTGCCGTCGGTGGCAGCAGCAGTCCATTCGTTGTTGACAGCATAGGGGTCGTAGCCTGTGATCTTCACCATACCACCTTTGGCAACGGGTTTCTTGTCCCAAGTGATCTTCACGGGAGCGACCATCGGCTGACGGGCGAAGCCGAAACCACGTGGCGGACGATGATAGAACACATACCACTGGCCGTTGATCTCCTGCAGTGAGCCGTGCGTGTTATGGCCTGCATTGGTGGTAATCAGCTGCGAGCCGTCTTCACCAAGCACCACACCACGAGAGTCTACCAACACGCCACCAGAGCGCCAGGGGCCTAAGGGAGAATCGCCGAAAGCATAGCGCAGGGCGGAGTTCGTATTGCCCAGACCGTATTCCTTGCCGCTGTAGCCAGAGAACACCATCACGTATTTATTGCCCACCTGACGGATAGACGACGCCTCGAAGAAGTTGAAGTCGAGCGGATTCTGTCCCTCATAGACGGCCTTATACACGCTACCTTCCTTGTCAAGCAAACGACCATCAGCACTACTGGCGGGGATGAAGGGATCGATAAGTTCGGTGCCAGGACGCTGGGAGTACATTGTGTTCTGATCGAGCTGACAGGCCGTAGAGTGTTGGAAACCGTAGAAGACGTAGGCACGGAAGCCCTTGTCGAAGTCGGGATCCTTCTTATCGGTGATATTCTCGATGAATACGGAGGGATCAAAGTCGATGAGCGAGCCAGGCACACACTGACGACCGTCTTCCGTGAGGTTGATGGGTGTGAAGGGACCATTGGGACGGTCGCTCTTACAGACCATCGCCACACGGCGCCAGCCACGGGAGTGTGGATAGAGATAATAGGTCTTCTTGCCCGTGGCCTTGTCCTTTACCTCCACCAAATCCGGGGCGAACATCGTGTCCCACTGGCCGTCGACATACCAAGTGAAGATCGGACCTTCGTCGCGCCACTGGGTGAGATCTTCGACGGGTGCAGACCACATACGGATATCACTACCACAATAGGCGGTATAGTTCGTGTCGTGCGATCCGATGATATAAGCACGGAACTTGCCCGACTGATCAGGATCCTCGAAGACACGGGGTTCACCGTCGGGCACATGCTCCCACAAAGGGAGATACGGATTCTGTGCGCTGGCACTCAATGCCGCACACGCCAGAAAACAGAATAAAAGAAGTCTTTTCATACTTGTAATTGTTTCTTGACAATACTTATTGTGCAGGTTCAGGGACGATAGGTTCACCCATCTCAGAAGCCTCAGCATCCTTGTCATCGAGTTTGAAGAGCATGAACTGTGGATTCTCAGCCGTGCAGGGTGCCCAGCCAAGGCCCTCAGAGCCCTCAGCGCCGTTGGGATCGCTATATTTGGCGAAGTTCGTCCAAGCCGTCAGCATCTTCTCTGCAAGATCCCAGTCACCCTGTGTCCAAGGACGCCAGCAATGCTTCAGACTCTTAAACACAAACCAAAGGTCGGAAGAGTGGAAGGCACCCTTCAGACGATCTGTAATCTCTGGATGCTTGCCGTCATCGGGCAGCGGGCGGGCGAACTCGTAAGCCCAGGCCTTACCACCCTTCTCCTGACGCACTTTACAGAACTCTGCAATGCCTGGCGACATGTTGCCCATATCGTTCAGCGTATAACCGATCATGTAGGGTACATCGGCAATCTCGCCGGCACGAGCAGCCTCGTCAAAGCTTTTCAGCGATACATAGCCATCGACAATCGGGCGCTCCATCACGTAAAGATCGCTTTTATTCACCATATTATAGATGTTGCACATGGGGTAGATAATCTCGGTAGAGGCAGCACGCAGCTTCTGGAGATCGGTCAGACCTGCCCAGTCCATCACCTTCTTCGTCTCAGCCTCAGCCTCCTTTAGCGTGGGGTTGTAGGTGAAGAACTTGTTCATCGGCGTAGCAGGCTTAGCTTCTTCACCTTCCTTCGGAGGGATGTTCAAACCACCACCACTCATGATGACAGCCTTGTGGAACAGGCCGCGGGCCAGAGGTGATTCACAGATGGTGCGGACACTTCCAGCACCTGCACTCTGGCCGAAGATCGTCACATTATCGGGGTCGCCGCCAAACTGCGCGATATTGGCCTTAATCCACTTCAACGACTGGATCTGGTCCAAGATACCATAGTTTCCGGACACACCATGAGGACTCTCAGCTGAGAGCTCGCCATAAGGCATGAATCCGAAGATACCCAGACGGTAGTTGATGGTCACGAGTACCACATCCTTCGATGCCCACTCCTGTCCGTCGAACTCAGGTTCCGTTCCCCAGCCCTCACGATAACCACCACCGTGAATCCACAGGGCCACAGGCAGTTTCTTGTCCACCTGACCAGGAGCTTTCGTGTATACATTCAGATAAAGACAGTCCTCACTGTAAGGAGCCTCGTCGCCGTAGCCCCACTCAGAAGCATAGAAACCGGGATAGTGTACAGCCTGATAGCCAGGATGTCCGAAACGGTCGCACACCTTCACGCCTTCCCAAGCCACAACAGGCTGGGGCTCCTTCCAGCGCAGATCACCGATAGGAGCAGCAGCATAAGGGATTCCTTTGTAAACATACACGCCGGGATTCTCGGCCAACACACCTTGAATCTGACCACCCTCGATGGTCAACACGGGATTCTCAACTTCTGCCGAAGTGCAACCCAACAATGCCAATAACGGCAACAATAAGAACAGTTTTTTCATCATGTCTGGTTTAAAGTTTATAATCAACAGGGCAAAGATAAGAATTAATATTGAAAGCAGTACGTACTAAGAACGAAAATCTTTGCCATGCATTATAAATGAAAAAGTATTGGTTACTTTCAAAAATATTATGTATCTTTGCACACAATTAAATAAAGGTGTAAAATGAGAAGGATTGTTTTTTCCATCCTAATGACAGGATGCATGACCGTTTACGCGGCCGACTATAACATCATCAGTTACGGAGCAAAGAACGACACGACACAACTCAGCACGACGGCTATTCAACAGGCCATCGACGCATGCTCAGAGGCAGGCGGCGGCAGGGTGGTGATTCCGGAAGGCATGTATAAGTCGGGCACCATTGTGCTGAAGAGCAACGTTTGTCTGTATCTGGAACAGGGTGCGACACTCTACGGAAGTACCGATTTGAAGGACTATATCCCGATGAAATCGGACTATGTGTCGCTACGTACGAATGTTGCGACCATCCAACTCATCTATGCCGACAAGGTCAGGAATGTGATTATTGACGGTCAGGGAACTATCGACGGACGTGGACGTGCCTTCAGGAAACTCTCATGGAATGACGAGGGTATCACCCGTCCTCACCTGTTGCGGATCATCCGTGGCGAGGATATCATCGTCAGGAATATCACACTTAGGAACAGCGGCTGCTGGATGCAGCACTATCTCGCCTGCGACCGGCTTTTCATCGATGGAATCAAGGTTTTTAACCGAAACAACTACAACAACGATGCCCTTGACCTGGATGGCTGCCATGATGTAATTGTTCGTAGCATGACGTCTGACAGCGATGACGACGGCATCACGCTGAAGTCCACCTCACCCCGTCTCTGCGAGGACATCCGTATCTTTGACTGTGTGGTGAGCAGTCACTGCAATGCCGTAAAGCTTGGAACGGAGACCAATGGCGGTTTCCGTAACATCAACATCAGCGGCATCGTGGTGAAGCCAAGTAGTGACCAGCGGGAGAAGTTCTTCGGCCAGTGGATTGGTTCGTCAGCCGTTTCATTGGAGATTGTCGACGGGGGTATTTTAGAGAACGTTAGTGTCTCAGACATGACCGTCGAGGGCACAGAGTCACCCATCTTCATCCGTCTGGGCAACAGAGGAAGGGGGTATCAATATGCAACTGCCGCTTCTGATCTGGAGTCTGCCACTTTGATTCCGATAGACCATGTGGGCACTATCAATGGCATCCGGCTGAGCAATATCCAAATCCGCCATGCGGGGTCAATGGGTTGTAGCATCACGGGACTTCCCGGTCATCCCATCAAGAATGTGACAGTCAGCAACGTGACCATCCATCATCAAGGTGGCGTAACTGTCGATGAAATGGCACATATTAACGATTCCATCAAGGACGAGAAAGAGAAGGAATATCCTGAGGCAACGATGTGGGGCAACCTGCCTGCCAAAGGATTCTTCGTCAGACACGCAAGGAATATCCGTTTCGACCATGTGACTATCGCCACAGAGCAGCCTGATGCCCGTCCCGACTTCGTCCACATCGATGCAGACATCCATCAGTATCCCCATTCTTGGGGTGATCAGGGTGATGGAACTTACGTCAATCCCGTCCTTAACGCAGATTTCTCCGACCCCGACGTCATCCGGGTGGGCAAGAAGTATTATATGGTGGCCTCAGACTTCCATTTCATGGGCATGCAGGTGTTGGAGAGCGACGATATGGTGAACTGGCAGTATATCAGCCAGGTTTATCGCCGTTTCGATGAGCCTGGATGGGACTGCAACCAGCATTATGCCGGCGGCTCGTGGGCTCCCGCCATCCGCTATCACGACGGACTCTATTACATCTTCTTCTGTACACCCGAGGAAGGCCTCTATATGACCACCGCTAAAGACCCGCATGGCCCTTGGACCCCACTCCACCTCGTCCGTCGTGTAGAGAAATGGGAGGATCCCTGTCCTTTTTGGGACGAGGACGGCCAGGCCTATCTGGGACGCAGCCGTCATGGGGCTGGCCCGATCATCGTCCACAAGATGTCGCCAGACGGGAAAACGCTGCTCGACGAGGGCGTGACCGTCTATGAAGGCCCCATTGCCGAAGGCACCAAGTGGCTCAGGCGTAACGGCTGGTATTATCTGATTATCCCTGAGGGAGGCGTAGGTACAGGCTGGCAGACGGTGCTCCGTTCACGTAACATCTACGGTCCATACGAACGGAAGATTGTGCTTGAACAGGGTGACACCAAGATCAACGGTCCTCATCAGGGAGCTTTGGTCGATGCGCCCGACGGCAGATGGTGGTTCTATCACTTCCAGGAAACACCTGTCTTGGGGCGCGTGGTCCATCTGCAACCCGCCAGATGGCAGGACGACTGGCCACTGATGGGTGTCGACCTCAACGGCAACGGTATTGGCGAACCCGTCGCCAAATGGGAAAAACCTCTCGGAAATCATCAAGCCATTCCCATGACAAACCAATACGTTTCATCCGATTTCATCGACGATTTCGACATTTCCCCCTCCTCCCTTCTCACTCCTTCCACCTCGAATCTGAAGCTCGCCTGGCAATGGAATCACAATCCCGACGATGCCCACTGGAGTCTTTTGAAGCGAAAGGGGTTCCTCACCATCGATGCCCTGCCTGCCGACAGTCTGAAAGCCTGTCGTAACATGCTGACTCAAAAGGTTGTAGGCTATCTGGGTGAGAGCACGACGGCCGTCGAGGCGGAAGGTGACTGTTATGCCGGGCTCTTCTGTTCTGGCAAGCTGTTTACTGGCATCGGTCTCTGCAAAAAGGGCGTTTTCATCGAGAAAAACGGCCAGCGTACCATTATCCAACCTGGCACCTTCACACGTCTCTATCTTAAAATCACCAACGACTGTGAGCAAAATCGTCACCAGTACTTCTATAGTACCGATGGCGAGACCTATCTCCCAGCCTGCGACCCCTTCCCCATGCGTGGCGGCTACTGGAAAGGCATCCGCGTTGGTCTCTTTTGTTACGGTCCCGATGGCAAGGCCGATTTTGACTTTTTTCAGCAAAAAGTCACCCAATAGTTTGGCTGTCCGCAAAAAATAGCGTACCTTTGCAGCCAGAATGCCGTTTCCTCTTCTCAGGAAACCTTCTGCCCTGATAGTTAAATGGATATAACAAGGCTCTCCTAAAGCTTAGTTCCGAGTTCGATTCTCGGTCGGGGTACTCGTGGCCGTACCTGACTGTTTACTGAAAAAAACAGCTGGTTCGCTGAATAGATTTGTGTATGAAGAATATTGCTCGTACCTTTGCATCGTCAAAACAAAGGAAGACTGTATATCATTATTTAGTTTTTTCATACATAAGATTAGGTTATTGTTAGTTAATTGGTTAGTAAAGTAATCGGGGCGCAGGGATGCGCCCCGATTGCTTCTCTATACGTAAACGTTTACGAGGAAAATGCCTTAAAAGCGATGGCGGGAACGAATAAAATGACTACCTTTGCAGAAGATTCACCTAATTCTTATTTAACATTAACAATTAACAAAACATTATGACCAAACAAATGAAACGACTGGGCACTCTGTGCCTCCTGCTGATGCTTGCGATAGTGAGCAGGGCAGACGATTTCAAGGATTTCAGCGTCATCGTCAACAATCAGGATGGAACCCTGCTGACGGCTGACGAGATTTCCAGCAAGGCCGCTGTGAGCTTTGGCGTGGCCGTAGGCGACGACGGCAAAGTGAGCCGCGTGGCTGCCGACGATGCAAAAGCCATTGCCACCGTCAGCGGAACCTACCACAGTGATCATGGTTGTACTGGCCTGAAAGTAGTGGTCCCTAAGGCCACTAATGTGAAGATCACCGTCGGACAGTGCACCTACAGCACCAAAACCATTACCGTGACCGACGCCAACGGCAAGGAGGTTGCTTCGAAGACACCCTCCGGCCCTGCCTGTTGGAAGAACGACAAGAAGAATGTCGACGTACTCTACTACACAGGCGAGGCTACGACCCTGACCATCACAGGTATGGACTATTGTCCCTTCGTGGCTGTCAATGTCCTGACTGAGGAAGAGATTGCGGCTCTCAGCAAAGAGTACACCCTCTCTTACTTCAACTACGACGGCAAGAGCCTTATCGGCGTGCAGAAGGTCAAGGGCCAGGAGCCCATTGGCAAGTTCGCATACGGTGCCGAAGACTGCGACACGATTATGGGTGGTGCCTTCCGCGGCTGGTTCACCAAGCCCGAAGGCGGCAGGAAATATAAGGTGGAAGACATTGTGGAGAGCGACTTGAATCTCTATGCCGTCGCCACAGCCATCGAGTTTGCCTTCCCAGGAACTACTTTCTCCTATAACCTGGCCGATCCCAACTTCGATCCTGCCGACCACGAGTGTATCGAGATTGTGGGCGACAAGGCCTACTTCCACGACGCCTCTCACGGCTGGGCATTCTACAACGGAGAGAAGATCAACCTGAAGGCTGCCGGCGATGCCACCATCACCATCGTCAACTGCCAATACGGCAACGGCACGAGCATCGCCGTCGTCGACGCTAACAGCGGCAAGACCCTCGGTTCGCTACCCGCCAAGTCGGATTCTGACGGCGGTGTAGCCACCTTCGAATACAAGGGCGAGGCTACTACACTCTCGCTGGTCATGGAATCGAGCGGCGAGATGTACATCCACAGCGTGGCCATCGTAAACCACGGCAAGGAAGGCGGCGACCATGAGCTGGTTACACTCGACAACGAGCCCGTCACAGCAACCTTCGCCTTCAGCGCAGGCATCGAGGGCCAGCAGGCAGACTTCGGCGAAGCTAACGACTACTTCGTCACCAGCAAGGTGACCTACGGCAGCAACCTCTCCATCTACGGCACCCGTCAGAACCAGACACAGTTCATGCCTGAGACCCAGCAGAACGAGGAAGAAGGTGGCACCGCTGCCGACGAGAGCAACGCCATCCGCTTTATCATACAGCCAAACTACGGACTCACCTTCACCCCGAAGAAGGTATCCCTGAAGACCACCCGCTACGGTACCGACAACGGACTGCTCGACTTCTCGTGGGAGAATCCCGACAAGACGAAGGTATCGCTGGCCATCGGCGTGAAGCCTGAGCGCAACGACGGCGTCAGCAGCCTGTCGTATGACATTAAGGACGCCACTCCTGGCGAGGGTCCCTGCGCCCTGCTCGTCAACCTCTACCACCTGCAGAGCGGCAAGCAGATCGGCTTCAGCGACATCGTCATCGAAGGAACGCTTAGCGGCACGGAGAAAGAAGTGCCCATCCTCGCCTCTGTGACCATCCTCGGACAAGAACTCTCCGCAGAAATGGTGTTCGGCGATGCCTACGAGGCCACCATGGAACTCTCGAAGAAAGTGCCCATGATCAGCGAGACCAACCCCATCCAGGCGACCGCCAAGAAGGGTGAGGTAGGCACCATCAGCTACGTGGGCGACGACACCAAGTGCGTCGTGACCATCCCAATGACCTTAGGCGAAACCTCCGTCAAGTATGTCCTGAGCGTCAGCCAGAGCCCCGACTTCACGCTGACCTATGTCGATACCGACAAGAAGACCGTGCTAGGCGAGGCCTTGCGTGAGAAGGGCGAGGAGATCGGCGCATTTGACGTAGACTACAGCACCGCCACCGCCGAGGAAGGCATGAAGGTACGCGGCTGGTTCAAGAAGACCGCCGGCGGCGAGAAGTGGACTGTCGACGATGTCATCACTAGCAATATCACCCTCTATGCCGTCGCCACGGAGATCGAGACCGCCAGCACCTATAAGAAGTACACCTTCGACCTCACCGACAAGCTCTTCGATCCCGATGACCATGAGGCCTTCAACCCCTCCGGCAGCTTCTACTGGCACGACGCACAGCACGGCTGGGCCTTCAAGGGCGACGCTGAGAACAAGATCGACCTGCTCGTAGGCCCGAAGGCCATCGTATCGCTCACCCTCTGCCGCTACGGCACTGCCGGCGACATCGTGATCACCGACGCCAGCGGCAAGGAGATCGGCAAGCTGCCCGGCAAGAACAACGAGAACGTGGATGCCGAGATAGTTGCCTTCAACTATGAGGGCGAGGGCGGCACCATCACCCTGAACCTCAGCACCGAGGGCGAGATGTATCTCCACGGCGTGAAGATCGTGAACACCAGCGAGATCAACTACGAGAGCCAGGGCCAGTGGTATTTCGTGAAGCCCGGCAGCGCCGAGAGCCTCCTCGAAGTGCTCGAGATTGTCAACGGCACCAATGCCAGTAAGGACGCCGAGCGCGCCTTCATCTTCCTGCCCGACGGTGTCTACGACCTCGGCGAGACCGTGAAGACCGCCATCAGCGGACATAACATCTCCATCATCGGACAGTCGACCATGAACACTAAGATCATGACTGCTCCCGACAAGAGCGTCGAGGGTCTTGGCAGCGCCGACATGCTCAGCGTCAGCGGCACGAACCTCTACATGCAGGACCTCACGCTGCAGAACGCCCTCGACTACTACGGTGCCCTCGACAACAAGCAGGTGGGCGGCCGAGCAGCCGTCATCAACGACGCCGGTAACCGCACCATCGGAAAGAACGTCAAGATGCTCTCTTATCAGGATACCTACTACAGCTCTAACGACGCCATGCAGTCGTACTATGAGGACTGCGACATCCACGGCACCGTCGACTTCATCTGCGGCGGCGGCGATGTACGCTTCCAGAACACCACCCTCACGCTCGAGCCCCGTCAGCTCGACCTCAAGGGCAGCCGCACCGTCGTCGCTCCTCGCGGAACGGTGAAGTTCGGCTACGTCTTCGACAACTGTAACGTCGTTGATCTTGCACAGGGACAAGGCAACTGGAACCTCGGACGTACATGGAACAACAAGCCCATCACCGTCTATCTGAACACCACGCTCGACGAGAATGCCGAGAAGACGCTCATCGCCTCGCGCTGGATCGAGAAGGGTATGAACAATACCGATCCCGTGCTCTTCGGCGAATTCAACACGATGAATGCCGAGGGCAAGGACATCACCCCCGCATCGAACATCATCAAGTCGCACGGCGGTGAATTCCAGACCATCATCAATGCCGAGCAGGCAGCACAGTTCAGCTACAAGATGATGTTCTCGGAGAATCCCGAGAAGCAGTGGGATCCCGCTGCGATGACCCGACAGCTGGATGCCCCAGTTGATGCCAAGTATGCTAACGGCACCGTGACATTCAGCCTCATGGACAACGGCATGCAGGGCTGCGCCATCTTCAAGAACGGCGAGTTTGCAGGACTCTCCATCGACGGCAGCTTCAAGATCGACATCGATCCCGCCGTCGACGAGCTGACCATCCGCACAGCCAACTGGATGGGCGGTCTCGGAAAGGCCGGCCACGTTGAGGGCACAGCCACAGGCATCAACACCGTCAAGGCTGCAGAAGGCAAGGATGTCATCTACAACCTTCAGGGTGTACGCGTCAAAAATCCCGGCAAAGGTATCTACATCATCAACGGCAAGAAGGCCGTGATCAGGTAATCCGAGCCATTCAATTTCTACATGATAGGCTGCGCTGTCGAGGTGCAGCCTATTTCTTTTGCCAACAAAATCCGCAAAGGACACTGGGAGTTTACAGGCATGAAAGTCGGAGTTTCCTTAGCCCAAACTCCCAGTTTCCTTAGCCCAAACTCCCAGTTTCCCTAGCCCAAACTCCCAGTTTCCCTAGCCCAATGTTTCAACGCAAATGACCCTGTGACCCTGCGTCCCTGTGTTTCACACATCGTACCTGACCGTGTGCTCCCTTCACGATTTTCTGCCCATCCCTCACATAATCTTCTGAAAAGCCTTTGTACAAAGGGGAAAACGAATGTGAGGGATGCTTTTTATCCCTCACATTTCCCTCACAAATCTCTCACATCATCCCTCACATCAAGCTTATGCAGCCCGAAGCGGATACGCTTACGAAAGACTGGCAGACAGGAGGGTAGATGTGAGGGGTAAGTGAGGGATCATGTGAGGGATGATGTGAGGGGTGAATCTCTCGAAACCCCTTTAAACAAAGGATTCTTGCCCAAAAATGTGAGGGATGAGCGAGTTTTATCGGATAACATTCTGTTCGAACGTTCGACTATGTGTGCGTTCGTAGTCCTTATGCATAAAATAAATCATAAGTGGAGTACCTATCAGAGGTATGCCCATCCAGAGCCAGACACACCAGTCTTCGTTCAGCCACATCAACGCAGCGAACTCCAACAGAAGGACAATAGCCGTCGGGTAACCCCAGGCAAGGAAGAGGTTTTCGCCAGTCAGATCGTTTTTTCCTATTACCTCTGACCGGGTGCGGGCAATGATATCGAGCTCGTCGTTAGTAATCATGTTTATGCCGTTTTTGGTTTTATGTCACATAAGATAATGTTTATTTTATAAACTTATATGGATTGTGTTTGTTTTTTAAACATTATTAAGGCTTAAGGACAACTATAAAAGGAGCACCGCGCTTGGCGATGCTCCTTAATATATAAATAAGGTGTAATACTTACTTCTTAGCAGGTGCAGTCTCTTCCTCCTCCTTGATGGTGCGTCCCAGTGTCAGATAAGCCACAGGAGCAGCGATGAAGAGTGACGACAGTGTACCGAAGATGACACCGAGGGTCATGGCGAAGGAGAACGAACGGATCGAATCGCCGCCAAGGATAAAGATGGCGAGCAGCACGATGAGCGTCGTCACCGACGTGTTGATGGTACGGGCCAGTGTCTGGTTCAGTGAGTCGTTGAACAACTGCTGACGGTCACGCTTGCCGTAAAGGCCGATGTTCTCACGGATACGGTCGAACACCACCACCTTATCGTTAATAGAGTAACCAATCACCGTCAGGATGGCACCAATGAACACCTGGTCGATCTCAAGTGACATGGGCACGATACCCCAGAGTGCAGAGTAAAGGCCGAGAACCACGAGGGCATCGAGAGCCAGTGCAACGATTGCACCCACAGAGAAGGCAAGGTTGCGGAAGCGAAGCAGGATGTAGAGGAAGATGGCCACCAAGGCAATCAGAACGGAAATGATGGCTCCGTAGGTGATGTCCTTAGCCACTGACGGACCAACCTTCTGAGAGGAAATGATGGAACCACCCTCACGAACATCGGGGTTCTTGAAGTGCTCGACATTCTCCTGGCTGACAAGACCTGCTTTCTTCAGAGTGTTGAAGAGAATGGTCTCTGCCTGGTCGTCGACATCAGGATTGTTTGACTCGATATCCCAGTTGGTGGAGATACGGACAGTCTTACCGTCAGTACCAAGAGCAATGACAGAGGTATTGGCCTCCTGCTGTGCCTTCTCGCCCATGGTGTTGACGAAAGCACCAGCCATAGCCTGACGGACGGTCTCAACAGGGGTCTCCTTATCAAGTGTTACCACATAGTTACGACCACCAGTAAAGTCGATGCTCTGGCTCAATCCGCGAACGGCGAACGAAATAAGGAACAGAATGGCGAACACACCGTAGATGGTGAACGACTTCTTGTAGGATCCCATGAAGTTATAGTGGGCATTCTGCATCAGGTTCTTCGAGTAGCCTGTCACGAAGGTCAGGTTCGTCCACTTGTCTTTCTTCAGCATATGGTCATAGACCAGACGAGTCAGGAACACAGCAGTGAAGAACGACACAAGGATACCGATGATCCATGTGGTAGCAAAGCCCTTCACAGGACCTGTACCGAAGTAGAGCAGGATGATACCAGTGATGAGCGACGTGAAGTTTGAGTCGAAGATGGCGCTGAAGGCATTAGAGTAACCCTTGTTGAGGGCCTCCTTCACACCAAGACCTTTCTTCAGCTCTTCCTTGATACGCTCGTAGATCAGCACGTTGGCATCGACAGCCGTACCCAGCGTCAGCACGATACCGGCAATACCTGGCATCGTCAGGGCTGCCTGGAACGAGGTAAGGATACCCAGAGTGAAGAACAGGTTGAAGAGCAGGGCGATATCTGAAAGAATACCTGGAATCCAACCATAAAGCATGATCATATAGATCATCAACAGCACGAAGGCAACGATGAACGACATGATACCCTGATTGATAGACTGCTGTCCGAGTGACGGTCCAACCACTTCCTCCTGGACGATACGGGTAGGAGCCGGCATCTTACCAGAGTTCAACGTGTTGGCAAGGTCCTTGGTATCCTCAATGGTGAAGTTACCAGTAATCTGAGAGTTACCACCATCAATCTGAGTCAGGATACGGGGAGCAGAGTAAACGGCATCATCGAGCACGATGGCAACGGCCTTGCCGATGTTCTGCTTGGTAATCTGGCTCCAACGACGGGCACCGTCAGAGTTCATCTGCATCGAAACACAGGGATGACCCATCTGGTCAAAGTCATCCTTACCGTTGGTGATGACATCACCCTCCAGAGGTGCACGACCAGAAGGCTCTGTAATCTTCAGGGCATAAAGCTCGAAGATATCACCCTTAGTGTTCTGGCCTCCGAAGTCCTCAGCCTTTGCACCCCAGCGGAGTTTCAGCTCAGCGGGGAAAATCTGGCGAGCGAGGTCAGAATAGATAATCTTGTTAACCTCAGCGGTATCGCGAGCATTGGCGTAACCAACGACGGCGAGAGCGTTACCCTGCGTGGGCTGGAAGATAGAGAACAGTGGATTCTGTTTCTTGGCCAGCTCTGCAGCTTTGTTATCGACAGCCTTACTGTCTGACTTAGCCAATTTGGCAGCCAAGTCGCTGGCAGCAGCCTTAACGGTGTCAGCAGCAGCCTTCACAGTGTCAGCAGCAGCCTTCACAGCCTCGGCAACAGTAGTATCAGCCTCTACGACCTCACCACCCTGTGCAGCATAGCGCTGGTTAAGCTGAGCCAACAGCGGAGTAATCTCCTGAGAGTTGTAGGTCTCCCAGAACTCGAGGTTTGCGCTTCCCTGGAGAAGCTTACGCACACGCTCAGGCTCCTTGATACCAGGCATCTCGACCATGATGCGACCGCTCTGGCCCTCAAGTTTCTGGATGTTAGGCTGAACGACACCGAACTTATCGATACGGTTACGGACAACATTGAACGAGTTGTCTACAGCTGAGGCAACCTCTGCACGGATGGCAGCCTCCACCTCAGAGTCGGTGCTCTGTGTGCTCACCTTGCCCTTCATCTGCTGGGTGGCAAAGATGGCGGCGAGGGGACGGCCGTTGCCTTCCTGTTTCCAATACTTCACGAACAAAGAGATGAAGTCATTCTGACTAGTCTCCTCTTCCTTCTTGGCCAACTCCATGGCCTTCTTGTAGGCAGCATCCTGCTTGTGGTCAGCGAGCACGTCGACGACATCGGGCACAGACACCTCGAGGATTACGTTCATACCGCCTTTCAGGTCAAGACCCAGGCCAATCTCCATCTCACGGCACTGCTTCAGTGAGTAGATGCCCATAAACACCTTCTCATTGTTGATTGAGTCAAGATACTCCGCACCTGCTTCCTCACCCATGGCAGCAGCCTTACTCTCGTAGTGGCGTGTCACAAATGAGAAGGAGAGGTAGAAGCAGCACACGAGCACAAGAAGCACTGCGATTACTTTTACAATTCCTTTGTTTTGCATTTTGATTTTTGTTGTTATTTATTATATATATATTCTGTTCGCGTACATTTTTAGCGTGCAAATATAGACATTTTTTTAGATATGGAAAAAATTATAGGCGTTTTTCATTCATTTTTTAAGGTTTATGCACTAATTTTAGCCAACAAAAGATAGGATAATGGTCGCTGGCGTCAATTTTGTCATCAACCTGACAGTTGTAAGGCGTGAAATGATCGGAGCATAAAATATGGTCTATGCGGAAATAAAAACCTTTCCGATTATATGACAAACCGAGACCGCGCCCTGTCTCCGCAAAGCAGTCCGTCAGCCCCTTGGAGATAACATGACGGGAGTAGGAAATAGGGTTGTCGTTAAAGTCCCCACAGACAATCATGGGGTATTGTCTGTGCTCTTCGATATAACGATGCACGGCTTCTGCCCCTATCGCACGGATAGCATTGGCCCTTCCGACTTTCTGCACCAACAACTTCGACTCTTCCCTGGCAGTATCGCGACTCATCTTCCCCTTCAATATCTGCTCATAACGCGAACGGTCCTCTTTGGTCAGGTTGGTACACTCCAGATGGTTGTTGATGACCAGCACTGTATCATTGCCTACCTGCAGATACCATGCCACTGACCCGTTAGCCCTCGACTCATAAGAAATGCGCTCCCGACGGATAATAGGGAATCGACTATGGATACCCATGCCGTTGGCTTCATTCTGATTAAAGAAGAATATGGTATCGTTGTAAGGATAGATCTTCTCATAGCGATGGAACACATAGCGCCGCCAGGTGTCGACATCTTCCTGCAGACAGACGATATCCGCATCCTGACGGGCCAGATAGTGATAAATCGTATCGAAGCCCTCATTTTCCTTAAAATTGTCGACACCCGAATAGGAGCAGACGTTGTACGACAGGAGCTTAATGGTGCCGTCGGGCACGTCCTGGGTCGAGTGCATCGGCATATAGAGAGCTAAAGCCGGATATGCCAACAGATAGCCTACAATCGGTATCCACACTCTCCGCCACTTGAAGGTAAGCCAGAAAAACACAAACAAAAGGTTTGCCAACAGAAATGCTGGAAAAACCATACCCATGGTAGAGAGCAACGGATAAGAGGCAGGACTTATATGGTCAGAATAGCCTGTTGCCAGCATCAGCAGCACGATGGCCACATTGGCACCGGCAAAGATATTGACGGTAAGGGTTTTCAGTTGTTTGATCATCGCTCGTTGCTCGCATCAAAGAGCCTTTTCTTCTCTTCCTTTGTCAGACTGTCATAACCACTCTTACGGATCTTGTCGAGGATGGCGTCGATCTCATCCTGATTCTGGCGCTTACGGGCGTTATACTCCTGGTCGGTCTCGGGCCTACCCCCCTGCTCGACATGCATATTCGGATGGTCGTGAGTATGATGGCCCTGCTGACGCTGTTCAAAGTTGCGCCTCAGGTTCTCAAAGAACTGCTGTCCACGACCACGGTCGTATGTCGAATTAGGATGTTTGTTCCAATAGCGGATCATGAGATAGCCAAAGAGCATGCCACCCAGATGGGCAGTATGGGCCACACCATCGCCAGAAGAGCCAAGTGCCGAGAAGAACTCTATAGCCACATAGCCCAGCACAAACCATTTCGCCTTGATGGGGAAGGGGAACGGAATGATGAACAGACGCTCGTTGGGGAATGTCATGCCAAAGGCGAGGATAACAGCATAGACAGCACCAGAAGCACCAATAGTTGTCCAGGAGTTCAGGGCATCAGCATAGACCGAGCCGTACTCCAGCACCGTGCCCAGAGTAGTGGCAGGGACCTGCTCTGCCACCGTCATATAAAACGAGCCGAACTGTGCCAACTCCTGCAAGAGGCCCGCACCTATTCCACACGTAATGTAATAAAAAAGGAATTTCTTCGCCCCCCATACATTCTCTATGACGCAGCCAAACATCCACAATCCGAACATATTCGACAGGATATGCATGAAACTGGCATGAAGAAACAAATAAGTCACCAGCTGATACAGATGAAAGTGGCTGGCCATAAAGAAATGCAAGCCTCCGATATCTGCCAGATCGATACCGCGCATCTGCAAGACCAGTGTGGCAAGGAAAGCTATCAGATTTATAATCAGCAGATTCTTCGTGACAGGTGGTATACGGAACATCATATCATTTACTATTTGACAATTTACTTTTTTACATTTTTGCCCTAAGGCACGTATTTGGGCGCAAAATTACGAAAAATATCCCGATTTCATGCTGAAATGTGGGCGAATACAACTATTTTTCAATAAAAAAGTAACTTTTTCCCTTTTTTTGTTGTTTGTTTGAATAGTTTACACTATATTTGCGAAGAATTTCAGCTAATCAATTAGTTTTATTACTATTAATAATTCATTAAAAATTAAAAATTATGAACAAAACAGAATTGGTAGAGAAGATTGCAGCAGGTGCTGGTCTCTCAAAGGTAGACGCAAAGAAGGCTCTTGACGCCACAGTAGCAGCTATTAAGGACGCTCTCGTAGCAGGTGACAAGGTCGCTCTCGTTGGTTTCGGTACTTTCAGCGTTAACGAGCGCCCGGCTCGTGAGGGTATCAACCCCGCTACCAAGCAGAAGATCAAGATCGCAGCCAAGAAGGTTGCTAAGTTCAAGGCCGGTGCTGAGCTCGCTGACGCTCTCTAAGCTAAAAACTGTAATAAAAATTTAATGGGGATTCCGATTGGGATCCCCATTAATTATTGATATTCCGAGCACATTTACTTTGGCTGCTTACCGATATAGGCGAGAATACCACCGTCTACATAGAGCACATGGCCGTTCACAGCGTCAGAGGCATGAGAAGCCAAGAACACAGCGGGACCACCGAGCTCTGAAGGATCAAGCCAGCGGCCTGCAGGAGTCTTGGCACAGATGAACGAGTCGAACGGATGACGGCTGCCATCGGGCTGACGCTCACGGAGCGGAGCTGTCTGCGGCGTAGCGATGTAACCCGGGCCAATACCGTTACACTGGATGTTGTACTCACCATACTCAGAGCAAATGTTACGGGTGAGCATCTTCAGGCCACCCTTTGCGGCAGCGTATGCACTGACGGTCTCGCGGCCCAGCTCAGACATCATCGAGCAGATGTTAATGATCTTACCCTCACGGCGCTCCATCATCTCAGGGATGACAGCTGAAGAGCAGATGAACGGACCCACGAGATCGATGTCGATGACCTGCTGGAACTCGGCACGCTTCATCTCATGCATGGGAATACGCTTGATGATACCGGCATTATTCACGAGGATGTCGATATTGCCAACCTCAGCGTGAATGGTCTCCACGAGTGCCTTCACGGCATTCTCGTCAGTAACGTCGCATACATAGCCCTTCACATTCTCGATACCAGCCTCTTTGTAGTTGGCCAGACCGCGCTCGAGAGCAGCCTCATTGATGTCGTTAAAGATGATGTTCTTGATGCCAGCTGCCACGAAAGCCTTGGCAATGTTGAAACCAATACCGTAAGAGGCGCCGGTAATCCAGGCGTTCTTACCTTCCAATGAAAAAATGTTTGCCATAATTGTGTTTGTTTTAGAAGTTATTTTAATTCAGTAATTGTCGAAAAGTCCTGGTCGCCATAGTCGAGATTCTCACCACCCATACCCCAGATGAAGGTGTAGTTATGCGTGGCGGCAGCACTGTGGATGCTCCACTCCGGCGACAACACGGCCTGCTCGTTGTGAAGCCAGATGTGGCGCGTCTCCTGCGGCTCGCCCATGAAGTGACAAGCAGCCTGATCCTCAGGCAGCTCGAAATAGAAGTAAGCCTCCATACGACGAGCGTGGACATGTGCAGGCATCGTATTCCAGACGGAGCCTGTAGCCAGTTCGGTCATACCCATCTGCAACTGACAAGTGGGCAGTACCTGATTGACAATCATCTTGTTGATGTGACGTTCGTTCGACATGTCGAGACAACCCATGTGTGCCACAACGGCATCCTGCTTTGTAACCTTCCGACAAGGATAGGCCGTGTGGGCTGTCGTGGAGTTGAAGTAGAACTTGGCAGGCTGTTGAGGGTCTAAACTACTAAAGACGACCTCACGGTTGCCCTTACCAATATATAATGCCTCCTTGAAGTCTAATTCAAATATTTCTTCCCCTACCCTGATGGAACCTTTACCACCTACATTATAGACACCTATCTCACGACGGGTTGTGAAGAATTCCGCCTTCAATGGGTCGATGGCCTCAAGTGTCAAGGCCTCAGCAACGGGCATAGCACCACCAACAATCATACGGTCATACATCGAGTAGACCATATTCACTTCATTGCCGGTGAAGATGGTCTCAATGAGGAATTCTCGGCGCAAGCGGGCTGTATCGTAATGCTTGGCATCCTCCGGATGAGCCGAATACCTGACTTCGTAGTTAGTCTTCATCCCAATATATTTTGCTTATTGCGTGCAAATATACAAAATAATATATGGCTGACAAAATATGAAGACTTAAAAATGGCAAAAAACGCTGAAAACGTTTTCGTGCCTACAAGTGTAAACTGATTGAGAAAAACATCTTGGAAGTTGGACGACTCGGATTCGAACCGGGAATGACAGAACCAAAACCTGTAGTGTTACCATTACACCATCGTCCAATTGCGGGTGCAAAGTTAGTGAAAATTTGGCATTCCGCCAAATTTTCACCTATCTTTCTTATTTCACGATGAGCAAGTAGTAGTTCTTCTTACCCTTTTGGGCGAGGATATACTTGCCGTCAATGAGATCTTCTGCTGTGACGGGACGGTTCTGGTCGCTGAGTTTCTCCTTGTTCAGCGAGACACCACCCCCCTGCACCATCTTACGCATCTCACCCTTCGAGGGGAACACGGGAGCAGCAGTGGTCAGCAGTTCGATGGCAGGCTGTCCCAGCTGGTCACGAGAGATCTCGTGCTTCTCCACACCGTCGAAGACATCGAGGAACGTCTGCTCGTCGAGCTTCTCCAAAGCCTCCTTTGTAGACTTGCCGAAGAGGATGTTCGAGGCCTCAATGGCCATGTCGAGATCCTCCTTCGAATGTACCATCACCGTCACCTCTTCAGCCAGACGCTTCTGAAGGATTCGACGGCCGGGATCCTGCTGATGCTCCTCGATGAGCGCATCAATGGTCTCCTTTTCGAGAGATGTGAAGATCTTGATATAACGCTCAGCATCCTCATCGCTCACGTTCAGCCAGAACTGATAGAAACGATAGGGAGTCGTACGGTTACGATCGAGCCAGATATTTCCGCTCTCCGTCTTACCGAACTTCTTACCGTCGCTCTTCGTGATCAGCGGACAGGTGAGGGCGAATGTCTCCACCTCGTTGCCTAGGGTACGACGGATCAGCTCAGTACCCGTAGTCATGTTACCCCACTGGTCGTTACCACCTAGCTGCAACTTCACGCCATAATGCTGGTAGAGATACAGGAAGTCATAGCCCTGGAGCAGTTGGTAGGTAAACTCCGTGAATGAGAGACCGTCACGGGCTGTTCCGTTCAAGCGCTGCTGCACGCTCTCCTTGGCCATCATATAGTTTACGGTGATATGCTTACCTATCTCACGGGCAAAGTCGAGGAAGGTAAAGTCCTTCATCCAGTCGTAGTTGTTGACCATAATGGCGGCATTGGGATCCTTCGACTCAAAATCGAGGAATTTGGCCACCTGCTTCTTAATGCACTCCTGATTGTGACGCAGAGTCTCGTCGTTGAGAAGATTACGCTCCTGGCTCTTGCCTGAGGGGTCACCAATCATACCTGTGGCACCACCCACAAGGATGACGGGTCTGTGACCACAACGCTGCAAGTGACGCAACATCATGATGCCGCAGAGGTGACCAATATGCAGGGAATCAGCCGTTGGGTCTGTTCCCAAATAGGCCGTCACCATTTCTTTCTGGAGCAGTTCTTCTGTGCCAGGCATCATCTGTGCCAGCATACCGCGCCATTTCAGTTCTTCAATAAAGTTCTTCATACCTTATTATATATATAATTAGTGTCCGCTGAATTAATACCGAGCCACCAAGACTGGGGTGCAGACATAGCCCCATTCTGTGACCATATTAATTATTAGCTGCCATATTTCGGTAAGGATATGACAAAGTTCCCTTAAGAA
>Ga0247611_10002747_pt1 | contig 27480 bp, 27 predicted proteins | sample 177DNAGHGhighgp2_FD_192422 | JGI IMG/M metagenome (GOLD analysis project Ga0247611, IMG submission 192422) | Sheep rumen microbial communities from Palmerston North, Manawatu-Wanganui, New Zealand - 1770 DNA GHGhigh gp2 | ecosystem: Host-associated > Mammals > Digestive system > Stomach > Rumen... | reverse complement strand
CTTAAAATTGATAAAATCAAGGCGTGGTTGGCAAAGGGTGCGCGTGCATCCGACCGTGTGTATCGGTTCCTGGCCAACGCGGGTTTGGTTGCAAAGCGCGTGATTCCAACACAGACGAAAAAGAATCTGCAATCCGAAAAAACATTGCAAAAAATCAAAGACAAGGCAGATAAATTAGCGAAACTGGCCGAAGAAAAAGCCGCGGCCGAAGCCGCCGCCAAGGTAGCCACCGAGGCCCCAGCAGAAACACCAGCAGAAACACCGGCAACAGAAACATCGGCGGAATAATATATGTCATCGGATACACGCATTTTGGTTGGAAAAATTGTTGCCCCCCGTGGCATTAGGGGCGAAGTGCGTGTTCAAACCTTTACCGAAAAACCGTCGGATTTTCAAAAACTGGCGGTTTTTGGGGACAAAATTCCGGCCGCCGCATTGCATTTTGTGTGGGCGGTTCCAAATGCAGATGCGGTCGTTATGCGCGTTGACGGTGTTTGCGATAGAAATGCGGCAAAAGCATTGCGCGGGACGGAACTTTTTATAAACCGCGATGATTTGCCCGCCCTGCGTGACGGCGAATATTACCAGGCAGATTTGATTGGAATGATGGTTGTCCGTGATGGTGCGGAATTGGGCCACATTGTGTGTTTTCAAAACTTTGGTGCCGGCGATATTATGGAATTGGAGAATGGCGACATGGTGTCTTTTCTGGGGGCGGGTGTAGATTTTGAAAAGAAAACTATAAATGTAAAATAAAAGGTTTTTTTATGAGAATGATTTATGTTGATGAGGAACTAATTAGAATCGAAGATGGATGTGGAATCCGACCGTTAAAAAAATGCCCGGTTCAGGTATACGCAAAGCAACATGGTATAATCACCACCAAAAATATGCCGTTTCCGTGGAAACAAACGAATATATGGATTTGGACAGAGGTGGATAATAAAAAACTTGCCGTTCAAATTCAAAACTTATGCGACAGTTGTTATTATGGTAGTGCACAGAAAATAAAGCGTAGCCAAGAAAAAACAAAATAAAAATGCACTTTAATATACTGACCGTTTTTCCAGAAATGTTCCCCGGTACACTTGGTGCCGGGGTGGTTGGACGCGCCTTGGCGGATGGAATTTGGTCGTATAGTGTTATAAACATTCGCGATTTTGCCATAAATGATTACGGCAGTGTTGATGACGCGCAATTCGGTGGTGGTGCGGGGATGGTTATGCGTCCCGATGCGTTGGGTGCGGCGATAGATTCAATCGAAAAACCGGGACAAATTATATACTTTTCCCCGCGTGGGGCGCGTTTAGACCAAAAAATGGTGCGCGGGTTTGCGGGTGATGCGGAAAATGCGGTTTATACCCTGCTCTGTGGTCGGTACGAAGGAATTGACCAGCGGGTTATTGATGAATATAACATTATGGAATTATCCATTGGCGATTATATATTGTCCGGCGGTGAAATTGCCGCGCAAGTTTTTATTGACAGCGCGGTTCGCGTGTTGGATAATGTCCTTGGTGGTGGTGCGGAATCAACCGCAAATGAAAGTTTTGAAATCGGGGGGTTGGAATGGCCGTTATATACCCGCCCGTCGGTATGGCGTGGACGAAATGTCCCAGAAGTCCTGCTGTCTGGTCACCACGGCAATATAGAACGGTGGCGGAAACAACAATCGGACGAAATAACAAAAATGCGTCGTCCGGATTTAATAAAGGAAAATAAAAATGAACATAATTAAAAAAATCGAAGAAAAAAATATCGCAAAGGTCAAAGGCGACAAGGTTATTCCGAATTTCAAGGCGGGCGATACTTTGCGCGTGCATGTAAAAATCAAAGATGGCGACAAATTCCGTATTCAATTATTCGAAGGTGTCGTGATTGCACGTGACGGTGGCATGGGCAATACCGCATCGTTCACGGTTCGTCGTGAATCTTACGGTGTTGGTGTTGAACGCAAGTTCCCACTGTACAGCCCGGCAATCGAAAAGATTGAAAAGGTTCGTATTGGTCGCGTGCGTCGTGCGAAATTGTTCTTTTTACGGAAATTGTCCGGTAAAAAGGCGCGTATTGTCGAAGATTTGGCGGCAACAAGCGCGGAAAAAGGCACAAAGACCGAAAAGAGCGAAAAATAGATTCCCATCTGATTCACAAAAATCCCGCACTTGCGGGATTTTTTTAGTGCTGGCATCTTTTTTTACGTTTGTTGTGTTTTTGATAATATGCGGTTAGCAAGAATACGGTCACAATAAATACCAAATCTAGTGTGGCGATAAATATCACACCAACCTCTGGTGTTTCCAACAGAACATACCCCAAATAAGACAAATCGGTTGTAATCCACACGAACCAGGATGTTAAACTTAAATCATCGGCATGCCGTGTCTTTAATATCTTGATAATCTGGGGAATATAGGCAACAAATTCCAAAATGGTATAAACAGATAAAAAAGCATAAGCAATTATTTCTTTCATAAAAATCTCCTGCGATAACAGGGGAATTATATCATAAAACCGGTGGAAAGGATAGGTTTTTTTATCGTTCGTTGTTTTGGGCGAATTTTTCAGGCATTTTTATCTTCCTTATTTTTACCGATCATTTGTTTGTGCTTTTTTACCAAAGTGCGCCAACTGATGAAACACAGCATAGATCCCGTCTTGAAATTTTCTGATACGAATGTCTTTGTTCCTTTGCTGTATAAACGCCTTGATCACCATTTTTTTAGTATCTGCATCCATACTATAATTACCTGGTTGAATGGTGTGATGTTGCAGTAATTCTGATGCAACATCTGATTTAGTTAAAGATGTCATTATATTGATTTCATCTTTACAACGTTGACACGTGTCAAGCATATTAAAAGACAGTTTTATTTTTTTACCTAAATGCAAAACGCTATCATTATACCTAAATGGATACGCGATATCGAAAAGTTCGGCTCTTGATACTTTTTTTCCTAAATATTCTATGCGCAGACGAAACTTTGGTGGCTTATGTTCTAATATATAATGAATAAGTTTATTTACTTCATTATCGTTCATTTTAATACCTTTTTATTTTTTACCGCGATTTACCCATATATTTATCGAACCGTTGCAGGGCGGGATAACACTGTTTTTCAATATCCGGATACATCGGATGATTTTGGAATTTTTCAGATTCCGAGTTCATATATTCTTTGTATGCATCCGCATTTTTCCTGTTATCAAATAACGAAATGTGGACACATGGGCGTTTTGCATAAATGCCGGCCCCGGCATGAATGGAATCAATCAATTTCAACAGATAAACATAATAATCTGGCTGATTTTTACAAACCGTTATCGTTTTGAATACAGGCACACAACCACCAACCCCAATTAAATTGTCACTATCTTTTTGTATAACTATTGGATTATATCCGCCAAATACATCCAATGGTACATCAATTGTTTTACCAAATCGAAAAGTGCAACGTGACCTGCGCCACGATGTTGTTTCATTTGGGTTATATCCTTTGTTAAATATATCAATGTTTTTGGTCATAAGGTTTGATATTTTTGCATTATTGTTAACTTCGGAAATCAAGAATTCTTCATAATCTTTGATTTGACATAACAAATTGTAATATTTATTGCAATAATCGCCGTTGGACAAATGATATTGTTCCACGCCCAAATCAGTATCTTTGTTTTGCAACAAAACGCCATCGCCACGCATATAAACATAAAGGCCATATACACTATTATTTTTAATATCACATTGCAATCCGACCAGACGTTTGTATGCCGTAGATGCCTCGAACAATGGTGTTGGAACTGTTTTTGAATTTGTTTTATCCATCATTTTATTTTCCTTTCATATTGTTTAATTGCTATAATCTGCGGCGACAAGATGCCCACGTGTCGCCACCAATTGATGCCATGCACTAAGGTATTTATCAATAATTGCCCCTGTCTCACTTGGTTTAGTTTTATACGGCACATCGATTTGCACACCACGAAACATCATCCAAACATTTGTTTGGTAATCATACGATATTTGGATTGACGCGTCAACTGCGGCTTCGATATGTGTACCAATTATTGGGGTGAATTCTATACTGAAATATGGTCGCCCATCAAATTCATTTGACATATGCATAATGTATGTTCCAACCAGTTTGTTACCATCAGAGCGGTATTTATATGGTCGTATATGACTGCGAATAATTTGTTTAAGGGTTATTCCCGATTTTGGCTTTTTACAGTTAAACCGAAAATATACACCATTGGCATCACACGGCCGGCCATATTCTTCGGAATCGTGACATAGTGTCATAAGTTTAGATTTTGCCAGATTTTTAACATTACCATTTTTATCAATTGCGCCACTTTTTACATCATCGCGATACGCGAAAAATAATTTTGATACCTCGTTCGGTTTGATAACGTCCCACAATATCCCATATTTAAAAATAACCTCGTTATAATATGTGTTTGAAATATCCCGAATTTTTTCAGGCACTGTTCGAACCAGGCGCGCGGCCGCCAAACTGGTCAAGGTAAGTTCCGGGCAATCCGAAAATTTTTCTGGGTTGACTTCTTGCAAAGCACCAATTCGGACACGAAATATTTCCGGCAATTGATCGAGTTCGGTTTTATGCCGGTCCAATTCCTTATTCAGTTCGATTGTTTGTTGATCGCGAAATTCTTCCTCTGCCTTGGCCGCGATCTTTGCCATTTCTTCATCCGACTTAACCCTATAGACATGTTTATCATGTGAATTATACATGTTTTGCCTTTTTATTATCGCGAAATTTCGGTTGGTTTATTGAATGATTCAACCAATGCAGCCGAAAATTTATGCTTTACAATTTTTTTATTTGTTCTTTTCCGTGGCGTCCATCAAGAATTTCAATTTCTTATCAAGTTCCTTTTCAAACAAAGAAGCGGCGTTTATTTCTGGGACAAACCAACCATCACCCATATCAACATAACTAACATAATTGTGTTTATTTTTTTGAGCCATTTTTCACTCTTTTCCTTTTTTACCGTCTTTTGGCATGCATTAAACTATCGCGGTAGTGTTCGACCGCCTGTTTATATTCCAAGTACTCTGCCGGCAAAGTTTTTTCATATGCTTTAACTTTTTCTTCCACGCGTTGCGTTTTTTTATCCTCTACATAGCCTCTTATAACTGTAGCTATAATAATCGGTCCCCACAACATAAATAAAATACCGGCTCGTTGTCCCGGGGTCAGGGGTTTCCTGCCTGTCTTTTCTTCTTTTTTTAATGCCTGTTCATTATATTTGGCAACACACAATCTATACAGTTCTTCCAGATCTGGTCTTTTCTTGTAAAAAAACCAATCCTTAAAATCTATGCCTATCTGGTATTGGTCAAACTCATCATATTTATGAAATGAAAACTGGTATTCGTCACCGATATAAACACGATAAAATTCTTTGCCACTCAAATCTTTAACTATGACATTTTTATTACGGATAATATCCAAACATTTTTGAATTATTGGATCATCAGATTGTATTTCTTTTTCTTCAAAATTATCCTTATCTGTCATTCTAATATCCTTTGGTTTTATGGGTATGATACTATAAAATCACGGCAAGTCAACGATAAACACCCCCACTAACACTAACCACTTGCACTAACACCCGTCACGACATGTCGTGCCGCGGTTACACTTTTTTTAATTTGACTTGCCGGCGATATGGCGGTAGTATATGGTTGATGAAAAAAATTCTTGTTTCTTTATTGACCCTGTTTACCGCGTTTGGGGCGCATGCGTATATTGACCGCGACACCGCGGTTTTACAGGTTATGAACAAGGCTGCCGGCAAGACCCAGACGATTATGGCACCCGTGGGGCGGGAGGTTCGTTTTGAAAAATTGAACTTTTTGGTGCGTGCGTGCAAACAATCTGACCCTTTTGATGCGGAAAATTTTTATGCGTTTACGGAAATTTCACTCCCCGACGGGGGTATGATTTATAGTAATTGGTTGGACCGGAATAATCCCGGTAAAAACCCGGTACAAAATGCCGACTATGATATATGGTTGTTGCGGTGTGAATAGTTTTTAGTTTCGGGGGGATAATATGAAAAAAATCATTGTTCGTGGAATCGTCTTTTTTGTGGGGCTTGGTGTGTTGTTGATGGCGATATTTGTGTTCTTTACATTACCGCGCAAAGACGCCGCGTTGGAAAGTGCATATTTAAAAGATTGGCGTGGTGCGACGGTTGAACGGCGAATTGCCGCGGCACGGGTTTTGACCGCATCGGAAAATAATCTTGAACTGTTGGTGGCGTGCGTTGATAAAATGGCAACTTTGCCGGATTCGGCGGATATGCCGGTGCGTGACGCGATGGAGCTTTGTTTTGTTGGAATACAATTAAAGAACACTGTGTACGAAGAATAATGTGGCGGGCGATATTTCTGTTTCTTTTGGTTGGTTGTGTGGGCGGCAATGTGGACGCGGATTTTGGTGCAAAATATATTGGTGCACGCTATACAGCCGACCCATTGGGGGAAAGACACGCGCCGGACGCAGACCCGCTTATTCGATTTGATGCGTTTGATTGCACAACATTTGTTGAAACGGTTTTGGCCGGGGGCGATGTGCAAAAATTAAACAAAATCAGGTATTCGGACGGCGTGCCGGACCTTGTTCGGCGAAACCATTTTATTGAAACAGATTGGATTACCAACAATTCCGATATTGTTCGGAATGTAAGCAATCGTTATGCGCCAACCGCCATACACATGGTCACGATTGATAAAAAGAATTGGTTTCGGGTCATGCACAATATGGACACGGACTTTGCGCCACGTACCGTGCGTTTGGAATATATTCCGTATAAATATGCCGCGGATATTCGGGTCACGAAACCTGTTGTGGTTTTGTTTTTACGCGATGATCCAAAGATTCGTGATAAAATCGGTACCGATTTGGCGGTGCGACATATGGGATTTTTGTTGCCGGATGGGGTGCTCCGTCATGCATCGTGGCGCGCGGGCGCGGTTGTTGAAACACCATTTCGTGAATATGTGCAAAGAATGATGGAAAGTGAAAAAAATTTGGGTATAATGATTTTGGAAATAAAGAAATGACAAACGATACAATTATTAAAATGGATATGGGCGCGGCCATTGGTGATACGTCGGATGGCGCGGCCGTTTTATGCTTGGGCATTGAATCTTCGTGTGATGAAACCAGTGCGGCAATCGTCGATTCAAACCGAAATATACTTTCACATATAATTTATTCGCAAATTCCGGAACATCAAAAATATGGTGGTGTGGTGCCGGAATTGGCGGCGCGGGCGCACATACTGGCCATTGATGAAGTGATTGGTTTGGCACTTTCGCGGGCGGGAAAACGATTGGCGGATATCAATGTTATTGCGGCGACCGCGGGTCCGGGCCTGATTGGTGGCGTTTTGGTTGGTTGGATGGCGGCAACCGGCATGGCCCAGGCGACCGGTAAACCACTTGTTGCGGTGAATCATTTGGAAGGTCACGCGTTGGTGCCACGCCTTTGCGCCACAACCGCGGATGATAGCAAAGCAAATGTCGATGTAGAATTTCCGTATTTACTAATGCTTGCATCCGGTGGACATTGTCAGATTTTATTGGTGCGTGGTGTTGGGCAATATGAATTGATTGGCCAAACTTTGGATGATAGCGCGGGCGAAGCGTTTGACAAGGTTGCAAAGATGTTGGGCCTGGGGTATCCCGGCGGCCCGATTGTGGATGCGCATGCAAAACTGGGTAATCCGCGGGCGTTTGATTTTCCGCGACCACTGACCGACAAACCCGGGTGTGATTTTTCATTTAGTGGTATTAAAACCGCGGCGCGTGCAATGTTGGCCAAACATGAAGCCCCCTATTCTGACGAATTTATAAATGATTTCTGTGCATCGTTTCAGGCATCTGTCGTTGATTGCATAATCAATCGTTTGAACAACGCAATGAAGACGGATGTCGTTCGGGCGTGCGCGCCAAGGACACTGGTGGTTGCGGGTGGCGTTGCGAAAAATAGTGCAATACGCGGCGCAATGGAAGAATTGGCGTGTCGCCACAATATGATTTTTGCCGCGCCGCCGATGAACCTGTGTACCGACAATGGCGCAATGATTGCCTGGGCGGGAATTGAAAATTACCGCATTGGTAAAATCGTCCACGAACCAATCGCCCCGCGCCCGCGTTGGCCACTTACGGAATTATAGGGGGGCAAAATGCAAAAACCGGAACCTTTTGTTAAACCCGATATGATTTTTTCCGTGACCGATGCGTCGGCATTGCTTAAAAATGTTGTTGAAACGGCGTTCCCGGTTATAAAGATTCGGGGGGAACTGTCGCAAATTACGCATGCGACATCGGGCCACATGTATATGACAATAAAGGATTCCGGCGCCGCAATGTCTGTGATTATATGGCGCGGAACACCTGTGAATTTCGCGTTATCCGATGGACTAGAGGTTATAATTACCGGGCGGCTTACCACATATCCGGCGCGCAGTAATTATCAGATTGTGGCTTCTAGTATCGAAATGGCGGGCGTTGGTGCAATCCTTAAAATGTTGGAAGAACGGAAACAGAAATTGGCGCGTGAGGGGTTGTTTGACATGGCGCGTAAAAAGCCGTTGCCAAAATTGCCCACGACAATCGGTGTGGTCACAAGTCCGACCGGTGCCGCGTTCCAAGATATTCAAAATAGACTTCGCGAACGATTTCCGGTGCATGTAATTTTATACCCCGCGACCGTCCAAGGGGCGACCGCCGCCGCGGAGGTTGCGGCCGGTGTTGAATATTTTAACCGCGCAAAAAATGTCGATGTTATAATTGTTGCGCGTGGTGGTGGGGCATTGGAAGATTTGTTGCCTTTTTCCGAAGAAATTGTTGTGCGTGCGGTTGCAAACAGTGAAATTCCGGTTATAACGGGCGTTGGACACGAACCGGATTGGATGCTGGTTGATTTTGCGGCGGACCACCGCGCGCCCACCCCGACGGGCGCGGCCGAAGCCGTTGTTCCAACAAAAATATCATTGATTCAGGATCTTGAAAACATGTTCCATCGGTTGTCGGTTGGTTTTGCCACGAAATTTCAGAACCTTAAACAAAAAATCGAAAATATAAATATCAAAAGCCCGCGGCAAATGGTTATGGAACGTGCACAAAGACTCGACGATATTACGCGGACACTGGGCGTTATAATAAATGCGAAAATGACGGATGCGAAACATAAAATGGAAATTATTGCGCGCGCACCCGATATAATGAATAACAAAATGTTAAATTTAAGACGTGGTTTGGAACACAATGGACAAATGCTAAATTCGTTGGGGTATAAAAATGTGTTGGCGCGCGGGTATGCGATTGCGCGTGCGGCGGATGGCATGATTATATCAAGCGTGGCGACCACAGCCAAGATCGCATCGGTCGAATTCGCAGATGGGGTTGTGACTATTTAATCAATGTTTTTGCGGTGGCGATTGATTCAGGGGTTATTTCCGCACCACTAATTATACGCGCGATTTCGTTTAATCTTTCATCGCCGGTAATTTCACGAACGGTTGTTGTGGTTGTTTCGCCGTTTGTTGTTTTTTTAATCTTGAAATGGCGGTCGGCAAAACCCGCAACTTGGGCCGAATGGGTTATAACCAATGCCTGGCTATCGTGCGCAAGACGGTTCAGGCGATTGCCGACGGCACTTGCGGTGGCACCACTGATGCCGGTATCAACCTCGTCAAAAACAAATGTGTGCGCAGAATCGTTGTCCGCCAAAACCACCCGCATGGCAAGCATTAGACGTGCAAGTTCGCCACCCGATGCCGCGCGGTGTAATGGTGCAAACGGCATTCCGGGATTGGTCTTTATCATAAACAAAACATCGTCCGCGCCCGTCGCCGATGGTTCGCGTGGTGTGATTTCAACATTAAAATCCGCGTTTCCAAGTTTCAAATCGGGCAATTCCGACAACAGACGCGTGCGTAATTCGGTCGCCGCGCGCTTGCGTTTTTCGGTAAGTTCACGCGCCGCCAATTGGTATGCGTTGTGCGTGTGCGCAACAATTGACTTTAACCTTTTTAATTCGTCATCTGAATTAGTTATCGTATTTAACTGTGATTCCATTTCAATCAATTTTTGTGGCAAATCATCGGCCGCAACATGATGTTTGCGTGCCGCCGCGCGAATTGCAAAAAGCCGTTCTTCGATTGAATCGACCGTATCGGTATCAATTTCGTTTGGTGCAATTTGCGCGGATACACGCGCAACAATTTCCGCCGCGTTATATAACGCATCTATTTGTTCCGAATACGGATTCGTTTCGCCCCGCACACGTTCCAAGATATGCGCCACCGTAAAAATCTGTGCATCCAATGTGTCGCCGCCGCGCCCCATTGCCGCAACCGCGTCCGCCAGAATCGCCGCGTTCTTTTCGGCATTTATCATATCGGCGCGTTTTGTGGCAAGTTCGCTTTCTTCGCCAATGCGCACATTTAATGCCCGCAATTCCGCGATGTTATGTTCAAGGTATTCTTGTTCCGCCGCATTTTTATCGAGGAAATTTTGGACTTCTTGTAATTTTTTTGTTGCCACGTGGTATTCATTATATGCATTGGCAACATTAGTTAAAAATGTTGCGAAATCATCAAGATTTTTTATTGCAAAATTATCAAGTGCCACACGGTGTGTTGTCGGATCAAGCAGTGTATGATTTGCAAACTGACCATGAATTTCGATCAACAAATCACCAACAGATTTAAGAAAACGCACCGACACGGGCGTATCATTTATCCATGCGCGACTTTTGCCATCCACGCCAAGTGTTCGGCGCAAAATAATTGTATCGTCATGTTCGATTTCCATTTCGTCCAAGATTGTTGCCGCGGCCGCGGGGCATGAATCAAATTCCGCCGTGACCGATGCCATGTCCGCGCCGTGTCGCACAAGCCCCACATCCGAACGTGCCCCAAGTGCAAGCGATAACGCATCAAGCAATATACTTTTCCCGGCGCCCGTTTCGCCGGTCAATATGTTCAACCCCGAACCAAATTCAAGATTTAGTTTATCAATAAGAACAATGTTAGAAATCGTTAAATGCGTCAACATATCAATGCAATAATACCCCTTTATATTACATTTTCCAGTGTAAAATCGTTTAACCAAAGTATTTTACATTTGATATTAAACATCGGAAAAATTTCCTTTAACAACTTATAGTATTCCGTTAATTGCACGCGATATTTTTCATAATACCGTTTTTTATCAACATCTGTTTTATAATCTAAAACAATAACGGTTTTTGCGTTTTCGTTTACATATAACCTGTCAACGCGGCGACTTAGGAACGTGCCGTCAACATATCCGGCCAATGGAACTTCGGCATGCGAAAGTGGTCCCATAATTTCACACAATTCCATATTGCTTTTTATTTTTGAAATTATATCCGCCGGGCCAACAAAATCACCATCACAAAATTTAATCTTTGCCATTTGCGCATGCATGTCCGTCCCCGCATGCGTTGCGAATTCTTTTGATTCTAGGTCATGTATAATTTTGTGTAATTTAGTTTGCTTCATTCGAAATCCTTATTATGCCATCATTTACACCAACCTTGTCCGACAAAGTTTTCCATAACATATTATGCCACGAAAGTTCGGGCGCATTTGTGTTTGATGAAAACCCGTATATATAAAGTTCATCACGCGCACGCGTCATCGCAACATAGAGCAATCGAAAGTTTTCTTCGGTCATCGTGCGGGCGGTACGCGATTTGATTTCTTCAAATTCGGGGCTGTATTCTTTTGGTGCATGCGCCGTCCAAACCCAAACCGGCAAATCGTCCGCGCCCGCCCTTAAATCATATAGTGCGACCGGGCGCGGCATTGATACAGTATCAATTAAAAACACAACACGTGATTGCAAACCCTTGCTGCCGTGGACAGTCACAATTCGAACACCATTGTTTGTATCCATATCGCGTTTTATCTCACTTGCCCCCGTTATAAACCATTTAATAAAGTGCCGTAATGTTCCCGGACGTGTTCTTTCATAAGACAAACAAATTGTCATAAATTCTTCCAATGGGTCAAGTATATGTTCGCCCAACGCCGCAACCATTTCTTCGCGCATATTATAATGATTCAAAACATAACTAAAAAACGTATATGGGCCGGACACTGCATAAATCCGAATAAAATCCGAAAGAATTTCAAATATATCACTGTATGCATTTTGCAATAATTCAAAAATCGTAACCTCTGTGTCGCTTTTATTGCGTGCGATACATAATTCATAAATATCTTGTTCAGAAAGTCTGAATATCGGACTTTTTAGAACACAACACAAACTATAATCGTCTTTTGTGTTCATACAAAAGCGCAACAGGTTCATCAAATCTTTGATAACCGGGAATTCAGGTAAAACAATCCTGTCGCTGCCTGCGACGGGTATTCCGCGTTGTTTAAGTGCGAACATCATCGGCATTGCCAAGGGCGCACGTTGCCGAACCAAAATCATAAAATCATTTGGTTTATATTTTTTTGTCTTTAAAAGCGTGGCAATTTTATCGGCGATACCCGCAACATAATTTTTACGAACACGATCAGATGAAAGTTCAGAATTTCGTGCGGATACCAATTCATGAATTTCAACCGCGCCAGGCGCACCAACACGAAAGCATTTGTGCGGATTGTTTGTAAACCCTGTTTCGCGCGCAACATTTTCGTCGCTAAAAAACATATCAACCGTTTGCAAAATGGGTTCCGTGGAACGAAAACTTTGCGTAAGCGGAACATCCATAATTTCACGAACGCTATTTTTTATATATTTTGATATTTCTTGTTTGCTTTTTATAAACGCGTTTGCATCGGCACCTTGAAAACCATAGATAGATTGTTTTGTGTCACCAACCACAAACAACGAATGCGGCATATCGGACGTATCGCCTTCGGCGAAAAAGTCCCCAACCAACATTTGTAAAATTTCCCACTGGGCGGGGCCGGTATCTTGGGCTTCGTCAACCAAAATGTGCGACAACGACAAATCAAGCGCCGATAAAACCCAACCCATTGTTTCAGGGTTTGAAAACAAACGATGTGTGTATAAAATCAAATCTTCAAAATCAAGGACATTTTGTGCGCGTTTTAATTCCATATATTTTTTTGCAAACGCCGCCGACAAATCAAACAGCGCAATCGAATCATAATATATTTTTTCGTTGATGCGTCGAACATTTAATTCAAAAACCCGCCGAGCCTCTTCGGACAAAAACGGATAATTTAGACCGGTTTTTATTGGTGTGCCTTCATTGGTTAGGTATGCATGTTTATATTGCTCAAAATCTATCGCCCGATTAATGTATTGTTCAGTCAAAGTTATTAGGTTTCCAAGTTTAGTTCCTATTTTCTTTTCAGCCCTGGCGCTGTTCAAAATTTCTTGCAGTTTTTCATCTGGGACATCGGGGATAGCATTGGTTTTTACAGATATTAAATTTAGATTTTTTTTAATCGTATCAATGAAATAATTTCTATATTTAACAAAATCTGTTATCATAAAAAAGTTTTTACATTGTTGTTCAAGATGCTTTAATAAATCGTCAATTTTATGTTCCGATATTGTTCCAACCAGGTAATCAAAAGCATCTTTGACATTTGCATCGTTGTACGAAGAATTTATAAGTTTATCGAGCGCATCATGCAACAACACCCTTTGTGGCGCATCCGATATAAGTGACCACGATGGGGATATACCTGCCTCGGTCGGGAAACGGTGCAGGATTTCTTCGCAGAAACCATGAATTGTTTTTATTTTAAGCAAATCCGGGTTATCAATATACTTAAAAAACACCGCCCGCGCATGTGCCAAATCGTCATCAGTTGGTGTTTTATTTTTTGAAATTCCAACCAATAATTCACGCAATTCGTCGTCATTCGCCATTGCCCAATTTCGCAATGCACCAAGTATGCGCCCGCGCATTTCACCCGCCGCCGCATTGGTATAGGTAAGACACAGAATACCGGAATTTGGCGCATTATCGCGAAACAAAATACGCAATAAACGTTCAATCAAAACACTTGTTTTTCCGGTGCCGGCGTTCGCCTGGACCCAAACATTACGTGTTGGTTCTGCGGCGAATTCTTGTTCGGGTGAAAGCGGGTCTTTTTTTATCATTTATATCCTTGCTTTATTGTTTAAATTTTATTATAAATAAGACCGAACTGCAAGGAATAATAAAATTTCACATTATTGGGGGGGAAAAATGACTTTGATTGATATATGGATTATGGTTGGTTCGGTGATTGGGGCATTGCTTGTTGGTGTATTGATTGCACTGTTCTTTATTTCCCGCCGGTCGCAACGCGTGATGCAATCCATGCTTGATATTATAACCGCGCCCGATCGTGCCAAGGTTGTTGATGCGTCGCGTGTTTTGCAAACGATAATGGCGGACGAAATTGCAAAAATATCCGGGTGTTTTGCTGAAATTCGCGACACATTAAAGTCACAAATTGGTGTGGCGGAAAAATTGCGCGATGAACTTGCATCGCGTAACGAGGCATTGGTTAATATCGCAAATGATGCGGTTATGCGTGTTTCGCAAATGACCGACCGGGTTGATAACACGGTTGCGGGTTTGCGTGGTGTCGTTGATTCCGATGCATGGGGCGATGTTGCAAATGCAACCGATCGGTTTGCCGCAACGGTTGGTGAAACACTTACAAAAATTACCGAAACGACCAAAGATTCATCCGACAAAATTGCGACGATTGATGAAAAGATTGCAAATTGGACCGAAAACACAACAAATCTTGCAAACGGGTTAAACGGTGCAATTGATACGGCGACGGAAAAATTTCAACAAATGACGAATGAATCCGATGGAATGAAAAATGAAATTTCTGAATTGGCCAAAAGTGCGGTCGAAGGTTTTGGAAATATCAAGACGTCCGCCACAAATTATGAAGGTGTTATGAATAATAATAACAAGATATTGAACGCATATTTGACGAAACTTGAAACATTTGATAGGCAAAGTAAAAAGCAATTAACAAGCCAGATGAACACACTTACCAACACCGCAAACATTGTCGGGGCCCAGGTTATGTTGACCGAATCTTCGGTTGAAAAACAATTGCGAAAACTTACCGAAATTGTTGAAACGGTTATCAAAAGTGCAACCGAAACCGAAAGTTCTGTGCGCGGAATATCAAGTGAACTTTCCGGTCTTACCAATCATTTTGAAACAGAGATCAAGGAATTCGCAACCGATGTTGTTTCCGAATTACAAACTGTGTCGGGTGTTGCAAATACGACACTAAAAGATACCAAGGCCGCGGCCGGTGCGTTTTCTGAATCGGTTAAATCCATGGCGACGGGTGTGCGCGAAACACTTATCGAAATGAATGCGGCGCATACGCAATTGTCTGGTCAATCCGAAGGACTTATCAAAATGTCGGTGGATACAACCGCCCAGTTAAAGCCACTATCCGAACTTATTGAAAAATATTATGCCACCCTGCCCGCGTTGGCACAAAGTTCGGACGATGCGGGAATGCGCCTTGGGGCGATTGTTGCGGAATTAGATAAGAAGATTTCGGATATGCGCGATACGGTGGCGGGTGCGACGGAATCTGTTTCTGAATCTGCAACAAAACTTGATACACTTGCGGGACAATCGCGTCAACAGATGATCGATTTAATGTCTGATTATGCCAAGGCGGTTGACACGATGCAGACACTCAACAAACAAATGGCGGTTGCACGCGCCGCCGCCCCGATGGAGGCGATTAGTACCGCAACCAAGGGCAATCCCATGCCCCGCGCAAGCAGCCATGATTTTTTGGCACAGTCAACGCGTGAATTTGACAAAATGTATGAACAAATGATTGACCTTACCCGCGCGATGGGCAACGATATTCCGGATGTTGTTTGGAAAAAATATCATGATGGCGACAAAACGATTTTTGCAAAATGGATGGCCAAGGTTGTAAAGGCCGCAAATAAAAAACAAATTCGCGATTTGTTAAAGGCCGATTCCGTATTCCGTTCACAGGCCACACAATTCGTGCGCGCATTTGACCGCATTATCACCGCGGCAAAACAAACAGATACGGCGGACAAACTGACCGCCGCATTGTTGAAAACCGATTTAGGAATTATATATTCCGTCCTTTCGGCACAGGTTTAATAATTACCCAAGTCGTTGTCTTGCATCTTTTTCTTTTTGTTGCATAAGTTTCATAAGTTCATAGTCTGAATATAGCCCCCCAATATATCTAATCAAATCTGAGTCATAATAGTTGCAACGTGGTTGTAATATAAAATCGGGTTTGTGGCCCAACGATTTGAAAATATCAAAAATATTGCATGTATTTTGTGTGCGAACCTTTTCATCATCCGGCATATTTGCACGTTTTTTAATGATATCGTCGTCAACAGGTGGGACAAACCAGGCGGTTTTAATATTATAATCAGATGCGAACTTTTGGGCATTAATCCAATCTATCATTTGTTGTGCATAACGCGGTTCAATAACATCATAAATCAAATTTTCGCCAATATGATCGAGAATTTCAAATTCCGGGACACCGTATAACCATTTAGGTTTACCGGATTCAGGCGTCCATAAATCTTGATTGACCCAAAGTTTTGTTACCAATTTTTCGGAATTAAATTTAGTTTCATCCACAAAAAAATATTTTTCACCTTCTTTTTCTTCTGGACGTTTTGTGCGCGTTGTATATGAACGCAGGTTATAAAACAAACCATCGGGTAAATTATTAATCCATGTTGTTTTACCAGAACCAGATTCGCCAATACAGCAAAGTAATGATCTTTTCATGTTTTTCTCCTTTGGTTAAAATAATGGTCACCAAAAGGTGACCATGGTTATCAATCTTCCAAAAAGCTGCGTAGTTTGCGCGCCCGCGTTGGATGCTTTAACTTATTTAGTGCCTTTTGTTCAATCTGTCTTATACGTTCGCGCGTGACCCCAATATATTCGCCAACCTCTTCCAAGGTGCTGGTTTTATTCGTACTCATCCCGAAACGTTGACGTAGGACGGTTTCTTCCTTGGGGTCCAATTCAGACAAAATCTGTGTCACAATTTTACGCAAATTCTTTTGCGCCGCCGAAGTGAACGGATTTTTCGCCGTTTCGTCCGCAATTATTTCCATACGCGAACTATCGTCTTCGGTACCGACGGGTGCCTCCAAAGAAATTGGACGAACATTGACCTTCATTGCCTTGTGAATTTTGTCCACCGGCAAATATATTATTTTAGATAATTCTTCGGCGGTTGGCTGACGGCCGTATTTATGCATAAACTGACGCGATGCGCGTTGAATTTTATGTATGTTATCAATCATATGCACCGGGATACGAATTGTGCGTGCCTGGTCCGCGATGCTGCGCAGTATCGCCTGTTGAATCCAGTTGGTGGCATAGGTTGAAAATTTATTACCCAAACGATAATCGAATTTATCAACCGCCTTCATAAGTCCGATATTGCCGTCTTGAACCAAATCGGAAAAATCAAGCCCCAGGCCCCGATTACTGCTTTTTTTTGCAAATTTTATAACAAGACGCAAATTAGCCTCTATCATTTCGCGCTTTGCACGGGCGGCCTCGGTCTGGCCACGGCGGACAAGTTCAACAACCTTTTTATATTCGGCGGTTGGTTGCCCTGTTTCGTTGGCGATTGCGGTTATTTCAGATTGAATTTTTAATATATCGTCACCATGCTTTTTTGCAAAATTGACCCAATTTTGGTTTTTATGTTTTAACAGTTTTTTTACCCAATTGCGATTCAATTCGTTGCCAATATATTCGGCCAAGAAATCTTCGCGTTTAATCTTGTTCGCAAGCGCAAGACGCAACAGTTTCCCTTCTAGTCCCATTAGCAACTGGTCACGTTCGGTAAGACGGTCCATAATTTCCGCAATACGGTCATCGTTCATGCGAATCTTGCTAACACTTTCAAAGAGTGTAAGGCGCATTTTGTTGTATTTCGCTTCTAATTCTTCGTCCGGCTTCGAAGAAGTTAGCAATTTTTCCATACGCATCGCCTGCAATTTTTGCATACTGTTAAATGTGCGTTTTATTTTTGCAAACAATTCGGTAATGGTCGGCATCAGTGCTTCTTCCATAACCGGGATTGGAACCCCAGATGTGCTGCGCGGACCATCATCGCGTTTTATTTCTTCGTCATCTTCGTCTTCTTCACTCTCGTCATCCATATCGTCTTCAACGGATGGTTCGGTTAAATCTTCGAAATCTTCATCGGAAAGGTCGTCAACCTGATCTACACCCTTGGATTTTAATGTTTCGGAAAGCGCCGCCACCGATTTTTGCTCAGATTCACTGGAATACATCGCTTCCAAATTTATGATATAACGCAAACGAACTTCTTCGTTCTGCAACTGCTGGTACCAATCAAGCATCGCCTGAATTGTCATGGGGCTTTCGCAAAGGCCGTATATCATTAGTCGCGATGCGGCCTCTATCCGTTGCGCGATTGCAACTTCACCAGGGGCGGTAAGTAATTGAACATTTCCGATTTGTTTCAGATATGATTGGACGGAATCTTGGACGCCCAAAACAAGTGTGCCGGTTTGACTGCGTTCCAATTGCTTGGCATAATGTTCGTAATCTTCGTCGTTATCCACCTGTTCCGCATCATTATTTAGCAAATTGCGATATTTTTCCGCATTTTCATCGGAATCGTCATCATAATACCGTTCTATATCTTTTTGATAATTGCCGGTTTCCAGCACTTCCAAACCCAAATCTTGTTTAAAGAAATCAAGGACTTCGGGGCGTTCTTCTTCGGGGATTTCGTCCGCATCGGTCGCGGCATTAAAATCCATTTGCGACAAATACCCGTGTTCCATCGAAGAAACCGCAAGTTTTTGCAGATTTTCAGGCAATGAATCAACCAATAACCTTGTTGCATCATCAAGTTTTTTGGACATAAAAAACCCTTATGATTTTTTAATTTATTTCTTTTTCTTGGTTTTTGTGGCCTTTGCACTTTCCTTGGCCGCCTTGGCAATTGCATCATGCAACGCAGATTCAGAAACAAGCCCCAACACAATCGGGCTTTGAATTTGAATTTCCGTATAACTTTTATGCGTTTTATTACGGACAGATGCAACCGTGTTGTTTGTACTGCGCATAAGTCTTGCAATTTGTCCATCGGTCAATTCCGGGCAATTTTTCAAAATCCACAAAATTCCCCCAAGACGGTTTTGGCGCAAAATCTTTGGCGTATAACCAATTCCCTTTTTGTTTTGGGCATTTTGCGCGCGAACGATGCTTTCTTGGAGTGTAAGACGCGCCGTCGGATCGGATTCGCAAAGTGCAATATCTTCGCGTGTGACCTGGCCATTCAAAATGGGGTTCAGACCTTGAATCTTTTGGGTTTCGGCATCGGCGATATTTTTAACCTCTAATTCATGCAGACCGCAAAAATCAGCAATCTGTTCAAAGGTCAGCGCCGTGTTTTCAATCAACCACAACGCAGTAGATTTCGGCATATACGGGTAATTCATAAGGTATCCTCTTTGTATTCTATGTCTAAATATAGCACAACCGGCACCATATTCAAGCGGTTTTTTGTAAAAAATTTTTAGAGTTTTTTAACAAGTTTGAACCCACCCGGGGTGTCAGTGATCGTCCACCCCGCTGAATCAATCTTGGCCCGTAATTCATCGGCGCGCGCAAAATCGCGTTCTTGTTTCGCAACCATGCGTTGTTCAGCCAGTGTTTGAATTTCATCAGGCGCGGTTTCAGATTCCGCATCGTGCAATTTTTGTGCGCGGTCACGCAGTTGCAACCCCAATAAATCGTCAATAAAATCAACCAGTGCCAATTTTGTTGCGGCGTTTACAGTTTGAGATTTTAATAAATCTTGGACCACAACCAATGTTTCAGATGTTTTAAGATTATCTGAAATCGGGGTCAAAATTTTGTCGTGCCATTCGTTATATAAATCTTGATTTACGGCTTCTTGTCCCAAACCGGCCATCAAGTCCGCAATTTTACGAACCATGTTTTTGTAGCCGGCCGCCGCCGCATCCAAAGATTCGAACGAAAATTCCATCGGCTGACGATAATGGCCCTGTAAAAGCAGGAACCTAAACGCCATCGGATCATAACCTTTCTCAATAAGGCCACGCACCGTAAAGAACGAACCCGACGATTTCGCCATTTTGCCTTCGCGCAACATTAACCATGCCCAATGCACCCAATAATGCACCCAAGGCGCGCCAACGATTGGTTCTGATTGGGCTATTTCGTTGGTATGATGAACCTTGATATGTTCTTGGCCGCCACTATGAATATCAAAATGGTCACCAAGGTATTTCATACTCATTGCACTGCATTCCAAGTGCCACCCGGGGAAACCGACACCCCATGGACTATCCCATTCCATTTGACGCTTTGTGTCCGTTGGTGAAAACTTCCACAAAGCAAAGTCAGTAATGTTTCGTTTGTTATTATTTTCTATACGCGCACCCCCACGCAGTTCTGAAAGATTTTGTCCACCTAATTTACCGTAATCATGTAATTTTGATGTATCATAATAAATTCCGTCACCGGGTATTTCATAAGTAAAACCAAGTTTTTCAAGTTTCTGAATAAGTTCAATTTGTTCTTTGATATGGTCGGTGGCCCGCGGTGTATGGGTCGGTGGAATAATATTTAACAAATTCATATCGTTCACGCAACTTTTTATATATTTGTTTGCAACATCCCAAACAGACATGTTTTCACGCGTCGCACCTTTCTCCATTTTATCTTCACCAGTATCTTCGTCACTTGTTAAATGGCCTACATCGGTAAAGTTCATTACATGATTCACCGTATAACCATTGGCCAAAAACATGCGTTTCATCATATCGCTATTGAAAAAGGTTCGCATATTTCCAAGGTGTTGATCCCAATAAACGGTTGGACCGCAATTATATATTCCGACATGGTTGGGGGTAATCGGCACAAAATCTTCAACTTTGCGTGTCATCGTGTTGTATAATCTTATTTGCATAGTAAAATCCTTATATTTTAGTGTTGGTTATAATAACAGATAATAAAAAAATACGCAAACAATATGTTTGCAGGAAAACATATTTAACAACAACAATAAAAATTTATAAAAGGAACTGTCATAACGTGGTTATTGTTTCATATTTGATAATGTATGTCAAATTAATTTTCCGCATCATCCGAAAGCGGATGGCACTTTTCGTATATATTCATAATTTCGGACATATTTACCTTGGTATAAAGTTGCGTTGTGGAAAGTGACGAATGCCCCAATAATTCCTGTAAACTGCGCAAATCCGCCCCGTCCGACAACAATGCCGTCGCAAAAGTATGGCGCAACGCGTGTGGCGTGACATAATCCGGCAATTGCAGAAACGCGCGCACTTTTTCAATAACCTTTTCCGCCATACGCGCCGACATGGGAAGCCCCCGCACACTGCGGAATAATTCATCGTCCGCCGCATTTCCAGACGGGCGCAACGCAATATATTTTTCAATCGCACGATTGACGGCGGGAAGTACCGGCACAATTCGTTCCTTAGCCCCCTTGCCCATAATGCGCAACGCGCTGGGGGCGCCGGCGATATCGCTGTTTTTTAGCGATAATGCCTCTGATATACGAAGGCCGCAACCGAACAGTAATGTCACCAATGCCCAATCGCGTGCGGCAATCCATGGTTCGTTTTCATCAATTGCGTTTATCGCGCCATGCATATCGTCAACGTCCGACGGTTCAATTGCCTTGGATAATTTTTTGGGGATTTTTGGTGAAGATATTAAATCAATCGCTTCGTTTTTTATGCCGTGATATTTGGCAATATACTTAAATAATCCGCGTACCGATGACAACGCCCGCGCCGTTGATTTGAACGAAAGTTCGCGCCTTTGCCGGTCGGCAAGCCACGAACGAAACGCGATTGTATCAATTTTCGCCGCATCCGCCACGGTCGGCGCGCCCCCCGAAAAGCGCGTCATAAATTCCATAAAATCCGCAATATCCGTCCGATACGCAATCGCCGTGTGCGCTGAATAATTCTTTGTCGCGGTCAGGTATGCAATAAATTCGTCGATTATATCCTGCATATCTTATTTTATTTCAAAGATTGCGGAAACGCGGACGGAAACATCGGTATCCTTGCCCGTTATTGCGCCACCGGCATACCCCGAGCCGGCATCCATCGTCATCATTTCCGCCTTGGCCAATCTAAAATTTGCGGTTGGTGCGGTGTATGTGCCACCATTTGTATAAGATACCGCAAGTAATTTGCCGGCCCGTTTGCCGACCCCCGCGGCAAGGCCGTTTGCGCGGTCACGCGCGTTTTCCACCGCGGTCCCAAGGCATGATTCCAAAACCGGCTTCATCGTTTCCGCCGATGTAAACATACGCAGGTTCGTCACGAAAACATCTTCGGCGCCGGCAAATTTGTTCAGGACGGTTTCAATCGTGTCAATATCATTCGCCGACACGTCCAGTGCAATTGTTGTTTCGATTCCGACAAATTCAGATTTTTGTTTCGTATGATTCCATTCGGATTTTTCGTATGAATTAAATTCACTGGTTTGCACCTTTACATCCAGTGTTTTTAGAAACGCGTTCATTTCCGCAACCTTGGCCGATGCAATTTTCATAGATTTTGCCGCGGATTTATCCGTCACACTTACGCGCAGTGTTATTGCCGTCCGATCCTTTGGCACCGATGTTAGGCATTCGCCGTCAACACTAATTGTCCGGGGTTCCGCAAAACGGTCAATTGCGACCCAGCCCAACACCAACACGCACACGGCCGCAACCGCGCACCCAAGTAATTTATTATTCATTTTCTTTTCTCCTTTCTTGTTCATTTTATTTTTTCCCAAGTGTCACACGCCGAACGCGCGATAAAGTTTTGTCGGCAATTTTCCGCGCGATTTCCGCACCATTTGCCAGCGCCACATCCAATTCATCGCGGTGCGACATCAGGTATTCGTATTTTTCGCGCATTGGCGCCAACACCGAATCCATTTTTTCGAACAGCATTGTTTTCGCCGTACCATATCCCATGCCGCCCGCGCGAAACATTTCGGCAAATTTTTCGGTTTCCGCTGCATCCGCAAAGTGCCGATAAAGTCCAAAAATCGTTGAAGTTTCGGGGTCTTTGGGTTCCGCCGGTGTTTTGCTGTCAGTAATGATGCGCATGATTTTTTTCTTTAATTCCGCCGAATTCGCCATAAGTGGAATTACATTATCATAAGATTTACTCATTTTCCGGCCATCAAGCCCCGGGATAATTCCCGCATCGGGGGAAATTTGTGCATCCGGCAATTTCAAAACATTACCATAAATCGTATTAAAGTGTCCGGCAATATCGCGCGCAAATTCAACATGCTGTTTCTGATCCGCGCCGACGGGAACGACATCCGCCCCATAAAGCAAGATATCCGCCGCCATCAAAATCGGGTAAGTATAAAGTCCCATATTTACACCGGCGTCCGCATCCGCGCCCGCCGCCGTATTACGGTCAACCGCCGCCTTGTACGAATGCGCGCGGTCCATAAGTCCCTTGGGCGTGACATTGGTAAGAATCGTCGACAATTCGCAAACCGCCGGCACATCCGATTGCCGAAACAGCAAGACATTATCCATATTTACCCCAATCGACATAATAATTGCGGCGATTTCATAGGTGTGTTCACGCACCAAATCGGCATCGTGCATAATGTTTAGCGCGTGCAAATCCGCGACAAAAACGATTGTCTTGTGCGTCGCCGAAATATCGCGAATTTGACGCAACGCACCGATATAGTTGCCCAAATGCACCGTTCCGGTCGGCTTTATCCCTGTTAAAAATACTTTCGATTCAGACATTTTATAACCTGCTCTGCTTATTTGTGTTATTATAACCCATTTTTATGTAAAAATCAACCCGTCACCGCAAAGCGGTGCCGCGGGGTTTGGTGTGAAGAAAACTGCCCCCGTCACGCTTTGCGCGCGCGCCCTCACACAGTGAAGGAAACTACCCCGTCACGCTTCGCGCGCCACCCCTTCACGCAGTGAAGGAAACTACCCCATCCGCCTTCGCGAAACGCTACGGCGCGACTTCGCCGCCTTTCGCCGGTCCCCCCCTTCACACGGCGAATCACCCACGCAAAACTTTGTTTTGCGTGGGGCCCGATGTGAAGGGGAATAAAAAATCCGCCGAAGTGGCGGACTTTTGATTTTTTTCCAAATGATTCCAATATTACCGTGAATAAAATTCGACGACCAATTCAGGAAACATTTGAACCGGATATGGAACATCCGCAAATGCCGGAACACGTGTGAATGTCGCAACGAAATTCGCACTGTCCACATTGATATAGTCCGGTGTATTGCGTTCGCCCGATTCCAACGCCAATACGACCAACGGCATTTGTTTTGCCTTGTCGCTGACCGTGATGACATCGCCCGGCTTAACCTGATATGATGCGATTTTTACGCGTTTGCCATTGACATAGATGTGCCCGTGGCTAACCAATTGACGTGCAGAAAAGACGGTCGGTGCAAACTTTGCGCGATAAACAACCGCATCCAAACGGCGTTCCAACAACCCAATAAGGTTATCTGGTGTGTCGCCACGCATATTGTCAGCCTCTAAATAATATGCGCGGAATTTCTTTTCACCGACATTACCATAGTAGTTTTTCAATGTCTGTTTTGCGCGCATCTGTTTTGCATAGTCGGTCATATTACCGCCACGCGATGTTGGCCCATGCTGACCCGGTTTGTATTTGCGTTTGTTAAACGGGGATTTTGCCTGGCCCCACAAATTAACGCCAAGGCTGCGTCCGATTTTAAGTTTACGGGTACTACGTTTTGCCCCACTTCTTGCCATAATTTAATCCTTTTGGTTTTTTTAACTGTGCCAAACATTTGACAGAAACCTTATCACGCCGGGACCAAAACGCACCGATGCTTAATCAGTTCTGATTCTATTCAGCGGGCACATGATAAACCATTTTTTTTGAAAAAGCAAGAAAATAGTGGGTAGTGTTAGTGTAAGTGGTTAGTGATTAGTGGTTGGTGATTTTGCAATTGCACGATTATTCCAGAATCCACTTATCACTTACACTAACCACTTACACTATCGCAACATCTTGTAAATAAAGTTTATTGGCACGATAAGCAATGCCAGGCCGGCGGTGGTCAACCATTGAATCGGGCTTAGTGGTTCAAGTGATAAAACATTACCGCCGAACGTCACACATGCATAAAGGCCGGCAAAAACAACAAATGTCACAATCAAAAACATTGGATTTTTGGATAGGCCTGAAAATATATCAAAACCACGCACCCGAACACAGAATCCATTTAGCATTGCCATAATTATTATCAACGCAAACCGGGCGGACATTGCCGCATCGCCAAAAATTGCAACAAATGGTTCGGCAAGGGTCAGTGTGAATATAAACACACCCGCGATTGTTGTCCATATAACCCCCGCGATTGTGTCGCCGGTAATAAGTTTTGCGTTTTTGCCCGCGGGTGGTTCGGTCATATATTCCGCGCGCGGTGGTTCGCCACCGAACGCAAGTGAATTCAAACTGTCGATTACAATGTTTATTATCAATATCTGTACGGCCATCAATGCCTCTATACCGATAACCAGTGGGAACAAAATACTTATCGCAACCAATGTGAAATTTATCGGCAATTGGAATCGCAAGAATCCCGTCACATTGTGCATAAATGTTCGGCCCATAAGGATACTGTTGCCAATGGAAACAAAGTTATTGTCCGTGATTATGATATCACTTGCTTCCTTGCATACATCTGTACTGTCGCCCATGGCGTATCCGACATCCGCGCCCTTTAACGCCGGCGCATCGTTTGTACCATCGCCACACATGCCGATACAAAGCCCCATTTCTTGGGCAATTTGAACAAGGCGCAATTTTGTATGCGGGGTTGCGCGCGCAATAACACGAATTTGTGACAAAATGCGCTTTACCGCCGCATCAGACATTTTATCAAATTCGGTTGCGGTTATGGCGATATCATCGTCACTTTGCAAAATTTTACTTTCGCGTGCAATAACACGCGCCGTTTCCAATATATCGCCCGTTATCATCATAACAGACACACCTGAACCCTGCAATTCCGTCACCATATCCGCAACACCGGGGCGCACATCGTCACGCAACGCGGAAACACCGACGAATACTAAATTGTTTGGCATTTCGCCCGATTTGTGCGTTCCATCATAATATGCCGTTGCGATAACACGCATGGCACGCCGGGCATTAGACACAATAATTCGTCGCACCGTTGCCCGGTTTAATGGATGCGTTGCGCCGGTCGCATCAACATAAAACCGCGAATGCGCAAGGATAATTTCCGGCGCCGCCATGACATAGGTGCGCGGTCCCGACTTGGTTTTAACCGTTGTTGCGGAAAACTTGGTCGCACTATCGAATAGGGTTTTGGTTAAAACCTGGTTTTCGCGCTTTATAGTGGACACCGTTTTATGATTTAATCCCAATGCACCAAACAACGCGCGTTCCGTACTGTTGCCACCAACGATTTGCCCACCCGCATCAAGCATGGCACGCCCATTTAAGACGATATTATTCATGAGCAACCGCACGGCCACGCCACCCGTATCTTGATTAAAACCAATGTTTGTGCCGTCGCCGGTATAATTTGCCACAGGTTGCATTTTCCCATACGTAATTGTGCCGGTTTTATCGGTGCAAAGTAATTGTATATTTCCCGCCTCTGGAATTTTATTCGGATTTTTCGCAAGCAAGTTTTCGCGTGTCATTTTGTGTGCGTTTTGGGCGGTTATGATTTCAATGATAAACGGCAAACCTTCGGGAACCGCCGCCACGAATATAGTAAGTCCCAATGTTATCGCATGCGCCACAGTAAGCACGAAATCGCCAAGTCCGTTAAATCCGTCCAAATACCAATGCATGACAACCATGATAACCGCGATACAAATCGCGCAAATTCCGCCAATTTGCCCAACAACGCCCGCCATTCGATCAAGTCCACGTTGCAACGCCGTTTTTTCTTCACCGATATCGGACAGGGTTTTTAATATCTTGGCATTTTCGGTATCCATTCCAACGCGTGTGACAATCATTGCGCCGCCGCCGCCATGAACCGTCGTTCCGGCAAAGACATAGTTCGCATTGGTATAATCGTTCGCTGTTATTGGGGCCGCGCGATTATATTTGAAATTTGGGAGTGGGGATTTGTGAACCTCTTCACTTTCGCCATTTAGAACGGAATTATTTACCGAAATATGCCCGTGGACCAAGTACCCATCCGCCGGGATTCTTTCGCCGGCCTGAAGCAAAACTATATCGCCGACAACTATTTCGGTGCTGTCGACATTTCGGATTCGTCCGCCGCGGATAACATTGCACAAAAGCACCGATGCGCGCCGGCGTAATTCAAGAGTGCTGTGTTGGCTGCGCAGAT
>Ga0247611_10002746_pt1 | contig 27481 bp, 19 predicted proteins | sample 177DNAGHGhighgp2_FD_192422 | JGI IMG/M metagenome (GOLD analysis project Ga0247611, IMG submission 192422) | Sheep rumen microbial communities from Palmerston North, Manawatu-Wanganui, New Zealand - 1770 DNA GHGhigh gp2 | ecosystem: Host-associated > Mammals > Digestive system > Stomach > Rumen... | reverse complement strand
CGCCGGTCGCCATCAGAGATTGCAAGCAACCTCCATGCTGCCCCGCGACTTGCATGTGTTAAGCCTGTAGCTAGCGTTCATCCTGAGCCAGGATCAAACTCTCCATTGTATAAATATCCTTATGAGCCTGCACCACATACCGAAAAAAAAGACTACCGGATATAACGAAAAATCCTATCCAACGGATGACAGCACAAGACTCTGCTTGTCTTTACTCAGAACGCTCGGTCTTTTCATTGAGTCCTCTACCTGGAATCTCAGGTGGGCTTCCTTTGAAAACCCGGTACGATGTCACAATATACATTATATTATATATATAACAAACATGGACAACGTACGCTTTTCTTGTACTACTCTCTGTCTATGTAATTCTTTCAAAGAACTCTTTTCTTCTTGCATCAGAGGTCGTTTCCTCGTTAGCGGGTGCAAAAGTACTGCTTTTTAAATTACCCACCAAATCTTTTTATGAAAAAGTTTCATTTTTTATTCACTTTTTCTTAATTATTGACAAATTAGTAAAGACTTTACACTAATAATAGTGCGAATATCTTATTTTACAATGAAGACACTCGCACTATCAATTAATAGGTTGAACACACAGAACGCTTACTTAACAATCATCTTGCGCACCTTGCTGCCATTCTTTATGATGACAATGCCCTTTACAGGGGCATCAAGTTTCACTCCGTTAACCGTGTAATATTCATCAGAAGTTCCACTGACAATCGTTGATTCTATGTCGATAAACTCTATACCTGTAGGGGCCTGGTTTAAGAACTCATTAATAGCATTTTCCAGGTTAGTGATTTGATTGTTTACCTTTGTCAGAGTCAATGCCCTACTAACAAAGGCCTCCTCTGCCTCATCAATAACTGTCTGGAAAGCCTCCACTGCAGCAGGAGTCCTTTCGTCTTTCTTCTCAGCAAGGACATCAAAAGCGTAATCAATTGTTTGGGCGAGCACTTTCAATCTCGGGAACACGTTCAGTTCAGCAGGAGTACAAGCTCTAAGGTTGTTGGCAGACGAACTGACCAGTATGACACAGAACGGCGGAATCTCCTCTTCACTCGCTGTCACAAAATAGGGAGCATCTGATACCTCCTGCAGCAATTTGTAATCACCTGTAAATGTGCTTGACAACGTCGATGAAGACACACCGACAGACTCATCGGTAACATTTGTCACAGAAGATATGGCAGCATTGACTGCCTCAATCTTATTGTGCAACTTACAATCCGACATGTAGATAATCGGTGTCATGGCATCAACCGCTCTTGTCATCTCTGTAGTCACAACCGTCGTTGAAGCCTTCGTTATTTTATTGGCAAAGATGCCTTTTGGCATTTCAGCAGCAAAAGGAACAACCGTGCTACACCATTTTCCAGGTTCAGCATCTTCCAACAGAAGGACAGCTTTGGTAGCTGTAAACGGAAGTGATGCTTTAAACTCAGAAGAGGTTGAGATAACCAGACTGTCGCAAATGCCATCGACGACTACATTCGGAATATTATCTGCGAGTTTCTTTTTCAGATAATAGATAACATTCTTATTAGGAAGTTTCGGAAGTTCTTGCATGTCCTCCACTTCCCGGAGATCTATAGAGCAAATCTCTTTACCATACCCTTGTTCTTCGAACAAAGCCTTGTTCCAGCTACCCGTCACCGTAACATGACGGTCAGAAGCCTCAAAGACCAAGTTTGACTCTTTTACAGTAAAGTAAACATATTTATTATCTTCATCCATGGCAATCGTACTGGATTTTCCAGCCTTCGCTGTAGCGATGATGGTTGCCCTATAAAGAGTATTTTGAATTAGATCGCTAACCGTAAAGACAAAATCCTTCGTTTCTTTCACCTGATATACAGAGTCATTATGGGAAACCGTCTTTACTCCCTTCCATGTCTTTGTACTCTCGTCATATGAATCCAAGCGGCAAGTCAATGCTGGCTGACATATTGTTCCTTCATCGCCGTTGGTGATATTTGCTGCAACATGTGCCACCAGGCTATTAACGACCTCAAAAGTGTAGTCATCTACCGTTTTCTGCACACCCGAACCATCAACAGAAAGACCATTCAGCTTGAAGTCGGCTACAGACTGTACAACTGGCACAGCAATTGTGTCCAACAAATTATCGTTGGCATCACAGAGGTAAATGTAGGTCAGCCTTGCTGAAGTTGGCTTATAGGTAAAAGTAAACTCACCTTCCTTACCAGAAGGAACGCTTTTCACTTTTTCCTCGTATGTCACAGTGGTAGGTCTGGTCTTCGTAGTCCCACAATAGACCTTCATACCCGAATAGCTAAGCGTTCCATTGTTTTTCACCTTAATGGTGATAGGGCAGTCCACCTTATTATATAATATAGGGCGCTCGATGGAAGCCTCCAGATTTTGTTTCCTCGGTCGGAAATTCAAGCATCCTCGCTGGTCAGAATTAAAGCCATTCATACCCGTCTCATCATCCACAGTGTACCATCCGCTTCCCGATGAAGTACCGCCACCTCCCCAACCAAAGTTAAAGTGATAGAGTCCCGTTGAAGCCTGATAGCCGTCGATTACCACAGCATGCCCACCATTGGTAGGATGTGTTCCTCCATAAAGCATGGGACTACCCTTTTTCAGACTGGAGTAGATAAGTTCTTCCCACCCCTGCTGCGAATAGTTCCATTTGCCATGGTAGTCACTCAGAAGATTAAACTGGCTCGCCAAAGCACGACCTGCCTCATCAGGCTGTCCTGCCGTAGAGGGACCATAATTAAGGCGTGAGCTGGTACCGACGGCATACATGAGCACTGCTACGGCATGGTCTTGTGCAGCCGTTCCGTGTCCACTCATCTTCATCAGGCTATATTCCACTTTTGTACCTGCCGGGAGCGATTCCGTAACAGGGTAATTGCCATAACTGTCACCCCAGTTATCAGCATAGGTGGGAGTATTATATATCAAGGTGTCAGGATTATCTTTGTGGAAATAATAGACAATCTGAGAAGCAGCCGTAGCGACGCATCCTGTAACAGCACGATGACCATCCTTCACTGGGCACAAGTCGTTATAGGGAGAGCCCTGACTCCAACGAGTCTGGAGCATTTCTGGGATATCTTGCCACTTAGCCTTGAATGCCTCAACACCACGTCGGGCTTGAGCCAAACGGACCTTCGCACTTCGTTTTACCACTTTAGGCCGATCAATGGTCTGTAGCTTTTTTATCTTTTCCGCCCATGCGTCAAGCATGTCTTTCAACGGTTCTGGAATATCGTTCTCATCAAAGTCGCCATCTTCGGTATAACCAATAACGGGTGCCGTTTCATCGTCACCACTCACAATGACGAAGCCTTTTCCAGCGCCACGAGAGAACACATAATATGGAGCCCACGCCACATCGTCGGAAGCATTATCATTGATGGACACCAATTCCTCAGCCACGCGTCGTGCTTCTGCACGGTCTATCGGAGCAGCAAAGACTGAGAATATCCACAACACCAAAATGGTCGAAAGTGTAAATCTCTTTTTCATTTTCTTATTTTGATAGATTAAGTTTTATCGTTATTCATTAGTTTCAGCATGCAAACATACACTTTTTTTTTCACTTTTCTGTCTTTTCAATGGAAAAAATATCTTAAGTCCTTTCAATTCGTTGATGAAAAAACAAGTTTTACTGATTGTTTTTGGTTTAGAAAATGTGTTTTGAATACCTTTGTATCGTATCAATGATTCCATTAAACAAAACATATAGACTATGAAAGAGTATTCCTTTTCCTGGCTTTTGGGAGTGATGGCCTTTGTATTCACCATGAGTGGCTGTTCGAGTGAAGATGACCTTTTGGCTGATTATACCAGTGGAAGCAATATCAGCGACAACTCCACCTCCAGTTCTATCCCCACTGACTTCAGTGAGATGACTGGTGACCTTTCCACGCTGACCATCGACATCGATTCCACCGCCTTCAATGAGAACGACACCTACCCTACCGATGATAGCGATGCCCACTATGAAGACTATCTGGAAAACAATAGTTTTACACAGAACGTCTATATCAACTATAACGGTTCTACAGCCACCTGTAATAATGTTCCAGAAGGAGTAACTGTACAAGTCAATGGAGCCGATGTCGTTGTCAGCTCCACTGTCAAAGGCGTCAACTACATACTTGCCGGTTCTACCTCAGACGGAATGTTTAAGATGGCCACAGGCGACGATGACAAAAAGTTCCAGTTGACACTAAATGGTGTGACCATCCACAATAACGATGGGCCAGCCATCAACATTCAGACAGGTAAGCGTTGTTTCGTTACATTGGCAGAAGGTACATATAACATCCTTTCCGACGGCACCGCCTATGCAAGCAGCAGTGAAGACCAGAAAGCCACCTTTTTCAGTGAAGGAGAGTTGCTCTTCAACGGCAGTGGCAAACTTCGCATCTTTGCCAATGCCAAGAACGGCATAGCCAGCGATGACTATATTCTCTTCCGTCCCACCAACGACATCTATATCAAAGCCACGTCCAACCATGCCATTAAGTCCAATGACGGCATCTTCATTCATGGTGGGGTCATCAATGTTGAGACCACAGCCACAGCAGGCAAAGGATTCAATACCGATGGTGCCTTTGAGATGGATGGCGGGCGAGTGACTGCCATCACCCAAGGCGACGGCATGTATGACAGCGACGATCAAGATGTTAGTGCGGCCGCAGGTGTGAAAGCCGATTCTGTCATCATCGTGAATGGCGGCACACTCTCATGCAAGAGTACAGGCAAAGGCGGTAAAGGCATCTCCACAGACCAACAACTCATCGTCAACGGTGGTATTGTGCGTGTACTGACCAGTGGTCAGACCTACACCTACAACAGCCGTCTTGACAGCAAGGCCAAAGGTATTAAGGCTGACGGCAATATGACAGTGAATGGCGGTCATATCATTGCCAAGGCAATAGGAGGCAGCGGTTCAGAAGGCATTGAGAGCAAAGGAATGTTGACCATCCAAGACGGCATAGTAGAAGCCTATGCCTATGACGATGCCATCAACTCGGGCAGCCATTTGTATATCAAAGGAGGCATTACCTGTGTCTATGCCACAAACAACGACGGTCTTGATGCCAATGGCAATCTTTACATTCAGGGAGGCACAACCATGGCCTATGGAGCCCGGCAGCCAGAATGCGGTATTGATGCCAATGAGGAAGGCGGCTACTCCACATATATCACCGGTGGCAACCTCTTTGCTATTGGTGGTGGCAACTCCACCCCAACCAGTTCTGCCTCCACACAAGGCTACATAACGAGTTCAGGAAGTTTCAATAAAAACATAGTCTCTACCATTAGTTACAGCAGTACGACACTTGGAACCTTTTTCCTTCCCTATGCTTATAGCAGTGGGAGCATCCTTGCCACTGCCAACGGCATGACAGTCGGCAACAACTATGTCTTTACCATCGGGACAACCAGCAACACGCTCTCGGCTCAACAGTATGGGATGGGAGGCATGGGAGGCGGCATGTCCGGTGGTGACATAGGTGGAAACGCCCCGGGTGGCATGCCTGGTCGCGGCCGATAAACAATAAAACGAAGAAAACAGCGTTTCTATCATATACCCAAAAGCATATGAAATTGGAATCACGTTCTTATAATAACATTAAAGAACATTTCGTCTATATTATTCTATGGACGGTAACATTTCTGGCGCCGGTACTGAGTCTATATATCAGCAGCAAATCAGACAGTGAAATGTCTTTCGACTGGCACCATGTGCTCTTCGTGTGGGAAACATACATACCTTTTCTCATTCTGTTTCTGATTCACAATTTCCTGCTGGCTCCCATGCTGCTGTACCAACGCAGGAAAATTCTTTATTTTGTCTTAACCATCAGTATGGTTATACTCTTCGCGATATTCAAGTGCACCATAGATCCCACCAATGAGCGGCCTCATCATCTTGCCCATCAAGCAGCACATTTTGACAAAAAAAACAACGACAGTTTCAGACATGATATGAGTTTCCCTCGCGAGCCGATGCCGCCAGACTTCAAGAGAGAGCCGCCACGTCACATGCCTCCAAACGGTATCAATCATCGAGCCATCAGTTCTGTTGTCATGCTCATCTTACTTTTTGGCATGAACATGGGTGTAAAGTTCTATGTGCGTGATGAGGATGCCCGCAAACGTATGGAGGAGATGGAACACGAAAGCCTACAGCAGCAATTGGCATATCTGAAATATCAGATCAGCCCTCACTTCTTCATGAACACGCTGAACAACATTCACGCCTTGGTGGACATTAATCCTGAGCAGGCCAAATCAAGCATCGTTGTACTGTCAAAAATGATGCGTTACCTGCTTTATGAAAGCAATCATGAAATGATTCCCCTGGAACGTGAGATTCTGTTCATCAACAACTATGTTGCTCTCATGCGCATGCGCTTTTCAGAAGACAAGGTGCACATCCGTCTCAACATGCCTGACCTCAATGACCATTCGACTATTTGCGGTTCCGTACCTCCTGTCATGTTTGTCTGTTTTGTGGAGAATGCCTTCAAGCATGGCATATCCTATCTGCATCAGACTAACATTGATATCAGCATTTTACTCAGTGAGGAACATCTCACGTTTATCTGCATAAATACCAAAGCTCCTGAGAAGAATCAGGAGAAAGGTGGTGTTGGTCTTGTGAATGTGCGCCGGCGCCTGGACCTCATCTACCAAGAAAGATATGATTTGCAGACGAAAGAAACAGACGACGAATATCAAGTAACTCTAACTTTACCGATATGATAAGAACAATAGCCATTGATGACGAGCCCCTTGCTCTGCAACAACTCGCAACGTACATTAAAAAAACATCCTATTTAGAACTCGTTAACACCTGTCAAAGTGCAATTGAGGCACAAAAGATTTTGCAAAGCGAATCCATCGATGCACTGTTCGTCGATATCAACATGCCAGACCTCAACGGGTTGGACTTTGTTCAATCACTGACAGAGCCACCCCTTATTGTCTTCACCACAGCCTATTCAGAATATGCTATTGACAGCTATAAGGTAAATGCGGTAGATTACCTGCTAAAGCCATTCAGTATGGACGACTTTAAGAAAGCAGCCGAGAAAGTAAAGCGTCAATACGACCTCATCAACACCGCTGCTGTCTCCATGGTAGATAAAGATGATGCTCTCTTCTTTAAGACCGAGCATCGTGTAGTACGGGTGGAACTAAGTAAGATTCGCTATATTGAAGGAATGAGCGAATACATTAAGATTCACCTGGAAGGGCAAAAGCCTCTCACCGTTCTTCTGGCCATGAAGAAACTGGAAGAGCGACTGCCCAGCAAAGACTTCATGCGCATTCATCGCTCATACATCATCAACCTTCGTAAGATTCAGGAAGTTAATAAAAACCGAGTCATCCTTGATGCTGACACCTACCTTCCCATCGGCGACCTCTACCGTGACACCTTCATGCAGTATCTGAGTTCAAAATTCTTAGGCAAATAAAAAACACACTATTCCACATCTCACACGACAAATTATATGAAGCAGAAGAACATTTGGATATTGGCCGTCTTTTTCATCTATAGTCCTGTTACATCTTTCTCTTGCTCAAGTGGTAGCAACAAGGCCTTTGATGGCAGTTATGTGGAGAAAACAGATTCCACATCTTTTATTGACATAACAGCTCTTCGGGAGTGGCAAGCCGGCAAAACCACCAACGTCAAGGCCATCGATGCTTTTGGCGGTGTTAGCAAATGTTTTGCCGCAGAGCCAATCCCCGACAAGGTGTGGGAGCGCATGCAAGGGAAGTCCTACAAACAAAATCGCCATATCGGCCGCAATGACCTACGACACATTCGTGCCCTGCACTGGGACTATGACCAAAAGATACACATTGGAGAAATGATTTGTAACGCAAAGATAGCCGACCTGGTAGTCAGTATTCTACATCAACTTTTTGAAGCCCGATATCCCATTCAGCGCATGGTGCTGCCTGATGTTTATAATGGAGATGACGAGGCACAGATGCGAGATAACAACTCATCCAGTTTCTGCTATCGCTCCATTGCCAGCAGTTCCAAGTTGTCCAAACACGCCCGTGGCCTGGCTGTAGATATAAACCCTCTCTACAACCCCTATTACAAGGACCGCATCAACGGCACACGCTATGTCCAGCCAGCTACTGCTGTAGCATATTGCGATCGGACAAAAGATTTTCGCTACAAGATTGACCGCCATGATCTCTGCTTCAAGCTTTTCACGCAAGCAGGCTTTAAATGGGGCGGAGACTAGACATCCTGCAAAGACTTTCAACACTTTGAATATGTTGAATAATCAACAGACTCCTAATGAGTGTCACTTCGTGACAGAAATCATGTAAATAGTTTCAAAATATGTCTGTTTAATTTCAGCGATATGTGAACTTTTGTCATGTCAAAGGATAGCGTCTATCCCTCAACAACAACCTTTCTATCTACCAATATAATTTATTTTACTCTGCAATATAATTTATTTTACTTTGCAATATAATTTATTTTACTTTGCAATATAATTTATTTTACTCTGCAATATAATTTATTTTACTCTGTAATATAATTTATTTTACTTGATAATAGGAATGCTCTCAGGTGATTAAAAGGCTGGTTTCAGCTGATAAACAGTCTGGGATGAGAAGATAAGAAGTGTAGGGGAAGTGTGAAAATGAAGTGAACCCCGAAAGTTTTTTGTCTAACTTTCGGGGTTCACTTCAATTTTGACACACCCTCATTTCTTTCCATCCCTATCCTACTGTGCTGTAAAGCTTGTCACAGAGGTAGTTCCTGTAGCCGTGGAGCCGAGATAAATACCGTGCCAAGCCGTTGTTGCATTGGTAGGTGCTGATGTTGAATACTTCACATTGTAGGTAGAACCCTTCACCATGCCCGTGGCAGTAAAGAGTGCCAGTGAACTGGAGCAAGAGCCCTCAAAACTATAGGTCACCAAGTTGGTACCGGAAGCGTTGGCCAAAGTATAGTAGCGACCCGATGTATAACTGATTGTGCTGGTAACAAAGGCATAGCCCTGTGCGGCGTTAGAGATGGTGTTGCCACTGGAGCCTCCCCATCCACCGCCACCGCCGCCCTGTGCGGCACCGGCAGAGATACCTATTCCAGTACCCGTAATCTGGATATAAGAGTTGTTATCACAGTCGAAGCCTTCCTCGGGAGCGCCCCTCGTCGTGTAGGCGAAGACCACACCATTACCGATAGTGATGGCTCCCGTTGTTCCAGCATTAGAGTCGATGGCGTCATTACCATAGCCATAGCAAACCGTCACACCACCGTTAAAGAACAACTTCCCACTGGAATTGATACAGTCATCATAACACTTGAAGTAGTGTTTGCCTCCCTGAACATAGATAGCGGTCTTCGACTCTAATCCTTCTGCGCCATCTGTAGAAGTGTAAACCTCCGTTGTGCCTCCATAGAGGTAGATGGTTCCTTGGACCTTGATGCCTTTTGCCGATGAACCTCCACTGCTTTCCATGCCGGGACCACCCCAACCGCCGCCACCGCCAGAAGAACTTCCCAGTGAGCTGCCCGTAGTTTTAACGGTTAGTGTAGGACCATTACCATCTGACGTACCTTGTGTGTAGGTTCCTGCGCTCTTTATGCCCTTACCTCCCGTGCCACTCATCGAGATGTCAATGGTTCCGGCATTGAGTTTCATGGAGGTGTCGGCCTTAAGACCTTTTGCCGTATAGTTGTCAGCAGAGCCCTGGACACCCGCTCCGCTGTTGGTAATCTTCAGCGTTCCGCCATTAGTCGTGATGTTGGTAGCCGTGATACCACGTCCAGCCTGTCCAGAAGCATTGATAGTCAACGTACCGTCATTTTGTATGAACCCATCAGTCTTTATTCCCGAGCTGTAGGAAGCATCGTTGTTGATGACCTTCATCTCGCCACTGGGTGTAAGCGTTATATTTCCTCCATTCACGGTCACCGTAGCCTTCGACTTGATGCTCTTACTCATAGCACCGCTATTCTTCACAATGACGGTTCCACCGTCGATAGTGACATTGCCATCGGCCTTGATACCCGCAGCATTATAGCTGGTGCCATTATCTTCTGAGACATCAGAAGTGCCGCCATAGGTACTGGTAACATTCGACAGAGAGTAAGTACGCGTAGTACCACTGACAGAATAGCTGTTAGAGATACTGTAATAGACATCCGTTCCCGAGGTTGGAGCCGAGAAGGCAGCTGAGCGAATCGTATAAGTGGTTCCTCGACTGGTGTAGTTATCAGCCTTGAAATAATAAGTCCCACTACCAGCGGTTCCAAAGTCGTAGTAGTAGAATGTCAGCGTTGAGTAGCCGTTCGACTTTGACACCGAGCTTGTCAGTTGCTGTACCATTGTGCCGTCACTCTTATACAGATACACTTTGCTCCAAGCACTGCCACCGCCGCCGAAACCACCAGGTCCACCACCTCCAGTAGGAACAGACACATAAACCTTATATGATGCAGAGGGTTCGCTGCTGCCGGAGTTAGAAGTCTCTGCTGTACCGCCCACACCATTGGCCGTGATATTGATGACAGTGGTGGCCGATGTCTCATCAATGGTAATGGCTCCGTCTGCAGACAATCCTTTACCACCTTGTGCCTTGTTATCAATCGTGAGCGTGCCACCACTTATCATGATATCGCCCGTACTCTTGATGGAGGTTGGGTAGCTGATGTCATCTGACTCGACAAGGAGGTCACCGGTTTGTGTAACGACTATGGTTCCATCAGTAATTCGGACATCTCCCCCAGCTTTGATACCCTTGGCAGCATCAGCCGTCACATCGAGTGTCAATGTGCCACCTTCAATATAGATATTACCAGAGTCTTCGTCTTCATGGTCAGTAGTGACTCCTGTAGAGGCTGTCCCGTCAATATCACATTGGATAGCGTCGTCTGTCGTTCCGCTGACTGTCAGCGCACCGCTCTGCATGAGGAAATACTCGTCACAGCTAATTCCGTCTTTCACGGCAGAGAGCACCTTCACCGTACAATTCTTCATCTGCATGTATTCGGCACTTTTGATGCCATGTGCATACCGTCCATAGACATTCAGCGTTCCCTGTCCTTTCAGTTCAAGGTGTCCTTTACAGTAAACGGCAGCCTTCTGTCCGCCGGAGGTTGCATCAGTCAAGGTGTTTTCTGTGTCTTTCTTGATGCTCAGGTCTATACGTTTGCCGTTCATGATACACAGTGCAGCACCCGAATACACCGGTGTCGTATTGGTCAGTGTGAGCCCCCGTAACTCTACCGTTGCCTTGTAGGAGCCTTCCATATAGAACTCTCCGTCGGAAGACGAACCATTCAGCGTGTAAGTTATTTCCTCGGCCACCGCGTCACTTTGCACAATACTGACGTGGGCGCCACTGGTTGCCACGGTGATATAGCGTGCTATATTACCAGCCACTACAACCTGAGCATCCGTGTCATTGTATGTCACGCTCACAGTGTTGTCGTCAACTGTGTTATCGTCCACCAGCATTTCGTCAACCTCGTCCAATTTGTAGGTACGGTCGAGAATTGTCACGGTTTCTCCATTACTATAGACCATCTCGCCCGCCTGATTTGCAGCGATGGCATAAGTCACGTTTCCTATCTTTACATTCAATGTCTGAGCTGAGGCTGTCAGTGCAGCCATGAATGTCATGATACAAACTAATCTCTTCATATTCTTTATGTACTAAAATCGGGAAGCAAAAATAAAAAAAACAGCCTTTTACACCAATTTTATTCAGTGAAAAGGCTGTTTTGTTCAATTAACGAAATCTGTTTTCCCTGCGTCCCTATCAATATCTGAGGTCAAAGAGGCTTCCCGTATTCTTGTAAGTGGAATAGCCGTCTGCGATGGACAGGACACCTTTGATGTCCAGGGCTGAGCTATTGGCACTGTAGCTATAGAGACATCCTCCGCTGACAGTCATATTGCCTGCCAAGTCAGAATCATTCTTGCCGCATTTGATGCCTTTAGGGGAGCCTTTATCCTTATTTCCCGTGGCTACGACATTCAGTTCACCTGCCGACATCTCAATATCACCGGTTACGTTGATACCTTTACCACCTTCACCTGTACTCATCAGGTTCATGATTCCACCTTTAACATATAGCGTAGAGTCGCACTTTATTCCGGCACAGTTACTGGTATCGTTGCTCTCCACCAATGGCTCACCTGTGGCAATGACTGTAGTGCGGCCGCCCTCGACGGTGATGCGTGCCTCAGAGTTGAAGCCCTTAGCAGCAGCTCCTGTCACACTGACATTCAATGTTCCACCTCTCACGATGATGCCGTCGTTGGCTTTGACACCATGGCCAGATGCTGCCGTGCAGTTCACTGCAATTTGAACACCCGGACGGAAGACGATGTAGTCATCACTGGCAATACCATTCTTATAGTTGCCATTGATGACCAGAGAGCCGGCACCGCTGAAGATTACCTGTCCCTCACTGAAGAGTGTGCCCTTCATCTGTTCACCGGCTACGTTGACATAGGAAGTACCATCGGTCAGCGTGTTCACGCTACCTTCTGGGAGTACTACATACATGGTCTTCGTTCCCGAGCCTCCAGCTCCATACTCACCTTGGTTGTTGATGGCAGCGCCACTGGGATTGGTGATGCTGACATTCTCGAGTGACAGTGCGAACTTGTTTTTGCTATATATCTTGAAAGAGCCGTTCGACGTAGAGCCGGAGAGTTTATAGATGATATTCTTTGTATTGGAGACAATGGTGACATGAGCACCGTTCTTATGGGTTGTCACGGCATTGACATCTCCAGAGAGAGTGGCATCTTCGTCAGAATAAGCAATATTAATAACATTAGGGAACGAACTGTTCTCCACATAGTCATTGTCGTCGGCGGGGATGTCAGCAGCGTCCTCCACCGTATCGTAAGCCGTATAGTCGAAAGCGATTGTCTTTACCTCGGCAGAACGAAGAGCCTCATCAGCCTCATAGAGAGCTGCAAAATCAGAGCTGTCGTTCACACAGGCCGTAAACATCAGCAGTGACAGCACGGCCATGAGCGAATAGTTATATCTATCTGTTTTCATCTGTCTGAACTTTTATGTGCGATTGCTTTAGAACTTAAATTTATATCCCACGCCGATGACATGCATATCTGGCTCGCCGTCGAAGTCATCTTTTCGGATATCTTGATAGCGATAATAGAGACTGAAGACGTGTGTCTTCTGGATTTTGTAGTCAGCCCCCAACGTGTAGCGTATCTTTTGTATATTCCATGCATTGGTGAGTTCCACACTTCCGTAGGGGTCAGCTTTCCAATTGGGAATATCATAGTCTAACTGCAAACGGCTGCGCAACACGCTCTTTGCCTTACCTTTGATAACTTTATCCTCCCACTGGCTATTGTCGAAATCAAAGCGCTGAGTGGTTTTCTCTGGGCGATAGGTATATTGCCATCGTTCACGCAGTGAAACTCCCAGTCGGCCGAAGGTCTTGCTTCCCTGCAACGACACCGTGACGCGGTGACGGGCACCCCAGTAAGAAGGTCGCCAGTTGTTGAGGGTTGCAACAGCTCCGGTATTGTCATAGTTATAAGACAATTTCTCTGCATTGTTGTCATACAGGAAGTTGTAACCCACAGAGGCCTTCAATCCTTTTACTATCTTATATTCCGCATTGATGCCCACGCTCCATCTGTCAGCGGTCTTGGAGTCGTTGCGCGTACGGAACTCTGATTCCGCCCCGATGGCAAGTTGTTTGTTTATTTTCTTCTCAGCGCCCAGGCTGTACCAGATGCCGAAGTCATCGTGCTGGGCTCGTGCCATGAGCGGCATCAGAAGCGTCAAAGATGAAATCAATATTATTTTCTTCATGACATAAAAATCATTGGTTATACCTCAGTTAGCTCTGCCCGACGGAGTTTAAGCATGCCATCGACAGTATCAGAACTCCGCATGCCGCCATCGTCATAGGTTATTTTCAGGATGGCCATGTCACGCAGCAGGTCTATGGAACCGACAGCTACGCTCAAGACCTTCACACCGATACGTTTCTCCAAGTCTGCTATCAGTTCCTCACGACGTTGCGGAACAATGAGTTCCAGACGGTCATACTGGATGAGCTTGGTATGCTGAATCTTCAGGCAACGCTCGCTGAGCCACATAAAGAAGGTTACGATAGCATCGGTCAGGATAATCTCCAGCAAGGTGGCCGAGCTGGCAATGGCGTTGACGACAGCCAAGGAGATGATGGTGAAAAGGTAGGTCATCTCACGCACCGGCATGGCATCTGTGCGGTAACGCATGATTGAGAAGATACCGAAAAGTCCGATACCGATACCCATGGAAGTCTTCCCACCCAGCTTGTCAAGTCCGAAGATCATGAAGAATACCAGGAAGAAGATGGCGATGCTGGTTAGCAGGAAGGTGAAATAGAAGTCACGCCGCTGGCTCTTCTTGTAGTATAGCTGGTCAATGATAAACCAATTGAAGGCCAAGCAAATGACGAAGCGTACCATCATCTCGGTGAAGTCGCTGGTCAAGGTGAAATTAAACAATTCGCTCATAGTTATATGTTATATTTCTTAAGTTATTATTTTTCTCACATCGATAAGTTCAGGGCATGCTTGCCTTTCCCCTCAATATTTTGCCCACTTCCAGGAGTTTCACTTTGAAGCGGTTTACCTTCAGATGGTGATTGGTCAGGGCGGAGCCCATACAGTATTTGCTAAAACCATGTGGGTGGATGCGCAACTCGTTGAGCATGGCCAAGACGGGAGAGTAGCATAAGCCGTCACGTTTCAGTTCGACAATGACGAGGTCGGTCATCTGCTTCTCGGTACCAGTCACAAGATTATGGAACTGCAGATTCATGTCGATGGTGAGACGCTCCGTCTTTCCACGGTTCACCAGCGTGATACGGTCGAAGCTGTTTTGTATGGCGGGAATAAGCGTACCGGCATCATAGCGGAGATGTTTCTGCAGGAACTCCAGTTTCTCTTTATCACTGAGATCCATGTCTGCCACCTCCATGCGCTTTTTCTTCGTCCGCTTATGATTGTTTTTGGTCTTCACCTCCATGAACTGCAAGTCGGAATCTACATAAGTGCGGAATCGTATTTTCTGTCGGTTGGCATGTCCCGCCTGGTGGGTATAGTACATATCAAATTCCGTCGTATCAAAATAAGTAGTGTTATACGACGCAACACGTTTTCCCGCCACTTCCTGTGCAAAGTATTGCGGTGCTGCCATCTCGAGTAGCTGCAAGAGCATGGGCATCGTTGTGACGAACTTCGTATCGGTACGGTTCATCAACTTGACGCTGCTCATCTCCTCGAGGGTGATAGGCGCAAATTGCTTCAGGATTTCGTTCATGTAGGTTTTCGTTTGTTTGGATAGGCAAATGTAGCTCGTTGCTGACATTCCATCAAAAAATATCAGTCAACGGCTACAATTTTTAGGTCAACCGACTTATTTGATGTTGCCGACCTTGATGAGGTACTCGGCAATCTGCACGGCGTTCAAGGCTGCACCCTTGCGAATCTGGTCGCCAGACAGCCATAGGGTGAGACCACAGTCATCGGCCAGGTCTTTGCGGATGCGTCCTACATAGACATCATCTTTTCCTGCTGTCTCCAACGGCATAGGATAAACCAGGTTGGCCGGATCGTCCCTCAAGCTGCAGCCCGGAGCGTTGGCTATGGCCTCGCGTGCCTGTTCGATACTGATGGGCTGCTCTGTCTCAATCCATACGCTCTCACTGTGAGACCGCAGGGAGCTGACACGGACACAGGTGGCCGAACAGCGGGCATCGGTGTGCATGATTTTTCTCGTCTCGTTGAACATCTTCATCTCCTCCTTGGTGTAGCCGTTGTCCGTGAAGACATCTATCTGCGGTATGACATTATAGGCCAGCTGGTGGGGGAACTTCTTGACAGTGACGGGCTGGTGGTTGACGAGCTCACTGTACTGCTGTTCCAGTTCTGCCATGGCAGCAGCACCGGCACCGCTCGCACTCTGATAGGAACTGACGCGGATGCGCTTGATATGGCTTATTCTCTCCAGCGGCTGCAGTACCACCACCATCATGATGGTCGTGCAGTTCGGGTTGGCGATGATGCCGCGCGGACGAACCAGGGCGTCTTCTGCATTGCACTCCGGAACCACGAGTGGCACGTCGGGATCCATACGAAAGGCACTGGAGTTGTCTATCATCACCGCGCCATGCTTGGTAATGGTCTCGGCAAAGTCCTTAGAGGTGCCGCCACCGGCAGAGACGAAGGCGATGTCGATATCCTTGAAGTCGTCGTTGTGTTGCAACAACTTCACCTCGTAGTCTTTTCCTTTGAAGTTATACTTACGTCCGGCACTACGTTCACTGCCGAAAAGGACCAAGTCATCCATCGGGAAATTGCGCTCAGCCAGAATACGAAGAAACTCCTGTCCTACGGCTCCGCTTGCGCCAACAATTGCTACTCTCATTTTGTCTTTGTATGGTTATCAATTCGCTGCAAAGATACAATATTTTTTTTTATTTCCTTCTTTCTTGTTGTTTTTTTCAGAAAATATCACTAACTTTGCATTCATCAAACAAGGCACAGCCTTTATTCCTCTTCCTAAAGACCATGCTGACGAACATCGCTCATTACTTTCCCATCGCTGACCCCACGCTCATCTTCTTCGTGGTGATGCTTATCGTGCTCTTCGCGCCTATCATCATGGGTAAGTTGCGCATTCCGCACATCATCGGCATGGTGCTGGCAGGTGTGCTCATCGGCCAATACGGACTGAACATCTTGAAGCGCGATGACTCATTTGAGCTGTTTGGCAAGGTAGGACTTTACTACATCATGTTCTTGGCCTCCTTAGAGATGGACATGGAGGGGTTCAAGAAGAACCTCAGCCGTGTTACCGTTTTCGGGTTGATGACCTGTCTGATTCCTATGCTGATGACCTATGCTGCCTGTCATCTGCTACTTGACTTCGGTCACGGCACTTCCTTGTTGCTGGGCTGTATGATGGCTTCCAACACGCTGATAGCCTACCCCATCGTGAGCCGCTTCGGCCTGCAGCGGAAGCCCAGTGTCACACTGAGCGTCGGCGGCACCATGGTGTCGCTGCTGGTTGCCTTGATGATCCTGGCTGTTCTGGTTGCTTCCATTAATGGTGCTACAGGCTGGCTTTTCTGGCTATGGCTTGCCGTCAAGTTCTGTTTCTACTGCGCGGCCATGTTCTACCTCATACCAAGGCTCACACGATGGTTCCTGCGCCGCTACTCCGACGCGGTCATGCAGTTCATCTTCGTGATGACCATACTCTTCATGAGCGCCACACTGAGCGAAGCCGTAGGACTGGAAGGAATCTTCGGCGCATTCTTTGCCGGCATGATACTGAACAGGTTTATTCCTCATGTCTCCCCACTGATGAACCGCATCGAGTTTATCGGAAACGCTATCTTCATTCCCTATTTCCTCATCGGTGTTGGCATGCTCATCGACGTGAGCCTGCTCTTCCATGGAGACCACGTCCTTTGGATTGTCATCGTGATAGCCCTGTTCGGCACGCTGGGCAAGGCTTTAGCGGCATACGTTTCGAGCCTGTCATTCCATCTGCCATGGTCATCGGGACACATGATGTTTGGCCTGACATCGGCCCATGCTGCCGGTGCCATCGCCATGGTAATGGTAGGTCTCCATTTGGAAGAAGTGCCCGGACAGAAGTTGGTGAACGGTGATGTGCTGAATGGTGTCGTCATCATGATATTGGTGACATGCATCGTCTCCTCGCTGGTGACTGACAGGGCGGCAGAAAAGATCATCCTGCGCGACAAGGACATGCCGCAGGAGGGGCAGCAGACAGATGACGAGCGGATGCTTATTCCTGTGAAATATCCTGAATATGCCAACTCACTGGTCAATCTGGCAGTCTTGATGCGCAATGGACGACTGAACCGCGGACTCGTGGGACTGAATGTCGTCTATGACGATGCCGACATGAGAAAGAATCAAGAGGCAGGCATGCGACTACTGGAACAAGTCACCCAATATGCCGCAGGCAGCGATGTGAGGATGCAGACCCAGGTGCGCGTGGCGGCTAACATCGCCAACGGCATCAAACATGCTTTCAAGGAATTCCGCGCCAGCGAGATCATCATCGGCATGCACATGCACAAAGAGGTGTCAACGAAATTCTGGGGCGAATTCCATCAGAGCCTCTTCAACGGGCTGAACCGCCAGATTATCATGGCGCGACTGAACCAACCGCTGGCTACCATCCGCCTCATCCAGGTGGCTGTTCCTTCCAGAGCACAGTTTGAGCCGGGCTTCTACCGCTGGCTGGAGCGTCTGGCCCGACTGGCTGAGAACCTGGAATGTAAGACACGCTTCCACGGACGCTCCGACACCTTGGAATACCTGAGAGAATTTGTGCAGAACCGTCACCCCAACGTCAGGGCTGAATATTCCGACATGGAGCACTGGAACGAGCTACCCAAGTTGGCAACCACCATCGCCGACGACCACCTCTTCGTTGTCGTGACGGCACGAAAAGGAACAGTGTCATACAAGACTGCCATGGAACGGTTGCCGGAGGAAGTCACCAAGTTCTTCAACGGAAAGAACATGATGATTATCTTCCCCGACCAGTTCGGCGACTCCATGGACTCCATGACCTTCGCCCAACCTCAGCACACGGAGGAGGTTTCGGCCTATGACATTATCCGGAAGTGGATTCAGAAGAAAATAAAACATTAAAAAACGACTATGATTGATATCAAGAATATAACCAAGAGCTTCGGCCCGCTGCAGGTTCTCAAAGGCATTGACCTGCATATCGACAAGGGAGAAGTGGTCAGCATCGTCGGCCCGAGCGGTGCCGGCAAGACCACCCTGCTGCAAATCATCGGCACCCTGGACAAGCCAGACAACGGCACCGTGGTCATCGACGGCATCGATACTACCCAACTGAGCACCGACAAGCTGAGCGACTTTCGCAACCAGCACCTGGGCTTCGTCTTCCAGTTTCACCAGCTGCTGCCAGAGTTTACGGCCCTGGAAAACGTGATGATTCCGGCCTTCATTGCAGGCAAGTCAACCAAGGAAGCCCGACAAAGGGCCACCGAGCTGCTGGAGTTTCTCGGACTGGCCGGCCGCGCCAGCCATAAACCGGCAGAACTGTCTGGCGGCGAGAAGCAACGTGTGGCCGTTGCCCGGGCCCTCGTCAACAACCCTGCCGTCATCTTGGCCGATGAGCCAAGCGGCAGCCTGGACAGTAAAAACAAGGAAGAACTCCATCAGCTGTTCTTCAACCTGAGAGACCAATTCGGACAGACCTTCGTCATCGTGACCCACGATGAAGGGCTAGCTGCCATTACTGACCGTACCATCCACATGCGCGATGGATTATTGGAAGACCATGATTAAATTAGGACGTTTCAACCGATTACCCATCATCAAGGAAGTGGACTTCGGACTTTATCTGGATGGGGGCGACGGGGAGCGAATCCTGCTGCCCCGACGCTACATGCCCAAGCACTTTGAGCGGGGCGAGGAACTGGATGTGTTTCTCTATCTCGACCAGGACGAACGACTCATTGCCACGACAGAACAACCGTTGGCACAGGTCGGCGACTTCGCATATCTGGAAGTTGCATGGACCAATCAGTATGGAGCCTTCCTCAAGTGGGGCCCCATGAAAGACTTATTCTGCCCGTTCCGCGAACAGAAGAAGCGCATGGAAACGGGACATGCCTACATCGTGCATGTGCATATTGACGAGGAGAGCTACCGCATCATGGCCTCCGCCAAGGTGGAACACTACTTCAGCGAACGAATGCCTGACTTCCACCACGGACAGGAGGTGGATATCCTGGTGTGGCAGAAGACGGAGCTGGGCTTCAAGGTTATCATTGACAACTGCTACCCGGGACTGCTTTACGAGAATCAGATTTTCAAACCTGTGCACACTGGAGACCGGATGAAGGCCTACATTGACCATGTAAGGCCTGACGGCAAGGTGGATCTCACCCTGCAACCCACTGGCCGACAGCAGACACTGGACTTTGCCGACACGCTATTGCTGTATCTGAACCAGCACGATGGCTTGTGCGACCTCGGCGACAAGAGCGAGGCTGAAGATATCAAGGAGCGTTTCCAAGTGAGCAAGAAGACTTTCAAGAAGGCCGTTGGAGACCTCTACCGCAGACGTCTCATCACAGTCTCTCCCACCAGCATCGCCCTCAACACGGAGGATTGAGGGCGGGGGAAAGGCTCTCACACAAAAAAGGGCTGGCCGAGCATACAAAAAAAAGAAGTGGCGACCTTCAGGGTTGCCACTTCTTTTTTTTCATATCTTTTACTTATCTGTCGAGATAGAACTCTACGTTTACGTTAGAATAGTTGACCTCCTCAAGGGTTGCATTGCCAGTGATGCACAACTGGTGTACTACGGAGTGATAGCCAATGACGCTGAATGCTGCCGTAAAGGATGCGTCGCGGAGATATTTGTTCACCTCTTCCTGATTGAACCAGTCGATTTTCCAGCTCAACCCCTGCAGGTTGATCATGTTACCGCCATCGGTTGTTCCATCAACATAGTTCAGGGTGAAAGATCCAAACGGAGTGATGGTGAGTTCCTTCACATTCTTGTCGAAGCCGTCGAGGTCATCGATGTTGGCATCGTGTTTCTTCAAGTCTTCACGAATCTCAGGGAAGTTGCAGCCTTCGTAGTACTTGAAGTAGTTGTCATGCCCATTCTTACCAATCAGCTTAATGCGGACACCGCTGATTGTCCAGGTTCCATAGAGGCTATGAGCCTCTGTAGCCTGATAGTTCTGAACGGTCAGCGTACAGTTGGGTGTCTCGCCGCCAACCAACGTAATAGAAGCGCTGCTGTTAGCTCCAGACAATGTGCTTACAACAACTTTTTTCAGATACAGACTTCCCGAGATGGTGTAGATGGCATCGTTTTTTTCTTTCTTGAAGGTGTATGTGACAACTTCTGTACGCATGTCATCAGCAGCACTGCGGGTCTGTCTTGCACTGGCAACGGGAGTAACCTTCAGCGCAATGGTTGCTGTTCCGTCAGGATTTACCTCAAAACGGGAGAAACGAACGGAAGCGGTTCCGTCTGTTCCCACTTCGGGAAGAGCGTTCTCCGGAGCTGAAACACATACCACGTCAGCTGTGCTGACAACATCTGCAGGAATTGGTGTTGCAGGAGTTACGACTAAATTACCGTCATCATCACTGCCACATGCAGTGAATGCCATTACTGACAACACAGCAAGGCAAAAATTAAAAAACTTCTTCATAATATTTCTTTGTGATTAATGTTCTACATCATTTCTATTACAGGATACGGCCTGACAGACGAAGACTCATTACGGGGAACACCTTCACCTTGGAGACATAGTTCAGCACCTTTCCTTCATCACTGCCTTTGTCTTCATCCTTGAGCTTCACGGTCTGACCTGTCCAGTCGCGGGCATAAACACCAGGAGTTCCCCAGAACTGCACACCCATGTCGAAGCTCACGCCAATGCGCTTCTTGGGAACGGCGCGGCCGAAGCCAACTCCCAGATAGGGCTTGAAACGGCTTACCTTCACCTTGGCATTGATGTTACCATTGTCGTCTGACGTGATGTCGTAGTCGCCAATCTGCAGTCCGGCTGTTCCCCAGTCGTTTGTGTTCAGGAACTGCTCAGTGTTGTAAACCTCCAAGAAGGTCTTCTTTCCGAAGTAAGCACCAGCCGTGATGTGGAAAGAGGTGGACTTCGTCGGATAGAAATCGAACAGAATCTTGTAGTCGTTTCTGTTCAGCTTACCTTCTATATCGACCTTTCCATCAGGGGTAATGACAACCGATGCATTGTTGTCACCTGTCTTGATGCGAGTGGAATACTTCATGCTTGGCCATATTGAAAAACCTGTTCTCATCTGCACATAGTTTCCTATGGGTACAGCAACATCCAGACCGACAAGACCATCGGTTCCGGTAGAAACTCCAAAAGCAAGGTTGTTGAAGATATTTCTACTCGCCATCTCATCGAAGAAATTCTTGATTCCGCTTTCCTGAGCCATGACGGGCTGCGACAACATGGTTGCAACCGTCAGAAGAATTAAACTGATTTTTTTCATCGTATGATACGTTTTGTTAATGATGGGTTTGTTAATGTATGATAGCTTAGTTAAGGAATGGCTGTACAGATTTTCATCATTCGTTCGCAAATTTAAGAAACTTTTTTTATATTAACAAACTTTTTGCAAAAAAAATTAACTGTTTAGCTGATAATGTCAAACTTTTCCTATCCAACAAGCTTTCTGTCAAGAAAACTTCGATTTTTGGACTGTTTTTCGGGCGTTTTGAAATAATAAAAATCTGCGGTCTTCATTTTGCGAGTTTTTCGCATCCTTAAAGTCAACCTTTTTATAGTGGAAATACAAAGAGTTTTGTCAATAAAGAAAAGCTGTCACTTTCTTTGCTGAACTCTGCCACTTTTCGGTCTAAAGTCATTCATTTTACGAGTTAAAGTCTTTCACTTTGGGAGCTAAAGTCATCCATTATAGGAGCTAAAGTCATCCATATCGGGAGCCAAAGTCATCCATTTTCAGAACCCAAGCCAATGCTTCGAGTACGTCTGTCAATATATTTTTGAGGTGATAGAAAAGCTCTTGGAGGTGTAAAGTGGCCTCTTTTGGACTGTCTTGAACATTGTTGTTACGACAAGGGTGGCTGGTGGCGACATCAGGAAGTTCAGAAAACAGATGACTTTGGGCAACAGCTTTTTCCAGATTGCAAAAAGATGATGTAAAGATTTTTTGGCTTCACTACTGCCCTCACAACTGCGTTCGAAACGTCAGTAACCTGAACCCCAAAAAATAAGAGGCACAAGATCTTGCGCCTCTTACTATAAATTTGTCTGAATGTAAGTTGTTTCTTACATCTTTTAGAATTCTGCGTTCTTCGGTGTACGCGGGAACGGAATGACATCGCGGATATTCTGCATGCCCGTAACGAAAAGAATGAGACGCTCGAAGCCGAGGCCAAACCCTGCGTGGGGACATGAGCCCCAGCGACGGGTATCAAGATACCACCACAGATGGCTCTGGTCCATGTCGCGGCGTTTCACCTCACTCATGAGCTTCTCGTAGCTCTCCTCGCGCACAGAACCACCAATGATTTCTCCAATCTGCGGGAACAACACGTCGGTGCCTTGCATGGTGGGGCCTGGTGCCACAGCACCTTTATAGCCTACAGAGCCTCCGTCGGCGGTGTCTTCATTCTGCTTCATATAGAATGATTTGAATGCGCGCGGATAGTCGGTCATGATGACTGGCTTCTTGAAGTGCTCCTCTACAAGATAGCGCTCATGCTCGCTGGCGAGGTCGTCTCCCCAGTTGCAGGGGAACTCAAACTTCTTGCCGTTCTTGATGGCTTCCTGAAGAATGTTGATACCCTCGGTGTAAGGCAGGCGCACGAAGGTTTCCTTCAGTACTCCTTCCAGACGCTCAATGAGGGTCTTGTCTATCATCTTGTTGAGAAATTCCAGATCGTCCTTACAGTTGTCGAGAGCCCAGCGTACACAATACTTGATAAAATCTTCCTCCAGGTCCATGAGGTCTTCCTGGTCGATGAAGGCTACCTCTGGCTCCACCATCCAGAACTCTGCCAGATGGCGCGGCGTATTGCTGTTCTCTGCACGGAACGTAGGTCCGAAGGTATAGATAGCTCCGAGAGCGGTGGCGCCCAGCTCTCCCTCCAACTGGCCGGACACGGTCAGCGAGGTCTGCTCTCCAAAGAAGTCGTCATCATAGATAATCTTGCCGTTCTCATCCTTCTTCAGATCGTAGAGGTTCTTCGTTGTCACCTGAAACATGTTGCCAGCTCCCTCACAGTCACTGGCTGTTATCAGCGGTGTGTGGAAATAGAAGAAGCCGTGCTCGTGGAAATAGGTATGGATAGCCATGGCCATGTTGTGGCGAATGCGCATGACGGCACCAAAGGTATTGGTGCGCAGACGCATGTGTGCGTTCTTGCGCATGGCCTCAAACGACTGTCCCTTCTTCTGCATGGGATATTCGTTGTCGCAGAGTCCGTAGAGTTCGATGCTCTGACACTGGATTTCAGAAGCCTGTCCGGCACCCTGACTTTCCACCAATATGCCCTCTGCCTTGATGCAGGCTCCTGTCGTGACTTGCTTCAACAGCTCTGCATCGGTCTTCTGCGGGTCAACGACCAACTGCACATTCTTAATGGTTGACCCATCGTTCAAGGCAATAAAATCAACATTCTTTCCACTACGATGGGTGCGCACCCATCCCTTGACGCAAATGGGCGAACCATAGTCGGTCCGAACCAGCGCGTCAACTATTTTTGTACGTTTAACAGTGTCCTTCATAAAACTGGTTTGTTCTTTAATTCTATTATTCGAAGGCTCCCATGCGAAGCATTTCCACCTCTTTCTCCGTGAGGTAACGCCAGTCGCCACGACGCACATTCTTCTTGGTCAGTCCGGCAAACTGCACACGGTCCAGCTTCGTCACCTTGTAGCCCAGACTCTCAAAGATGCGACGCACGATGCGGTTCTTGCCACTGTGAATCTCTATGCCCACCTGCTTCTTGTCGGTGTCGCTGGCATATTCCACAGCGTCGGCTTTGATCATACCATCCTCCAGTTCGATGCCTTCAGCAATCTGCTGCAGGTCGTGAGCAGTCACGTTCTTGTCGAGATAGACATGATAAACCTTCTTCTTGAGGAACTTAGGATGGGTGAGCTTGGAAGCCAGGTCTCCGTCATTGGTGAGCAGAAGTACGCCTGTGGTGTTGCGGTCAAGACGGCCGACGGGATAGATGCGCTCGGGACAGGCTCCCTTGACAAGATCCATCACGGTCTTGCGCTGCTGCGGGTCGTCACTGGTTGTCACGCAGTCCTTCGGCTTGTTGAGCAATACATAGACTTTCTTCTCCAAAGTGACTGGATTGTCATGGAACTTGACCTCGTCGGTTCGCTTCACCTTGGTGCCAAGCTCTGTCACAACAACGCCATTGACGGAGATGACTCCTGCCTGGATAAACTCGTCTGCCTCACGACGGGAACAGATACCGGCATTGGCCAGGAACTTGTTCAGACGCACCGGTTCGTTGGGATCGACGTGGGTCTCCTTGTACTCTATGCGCTTCTTCATGCTGTACTTGGCATTGGGGTCGTAGTCGGCTGTATGGGGACGATAGCCGCCACGGGGCTGGTAACCGCCCTGCTGACGAGGCTGATAGCCGCCACGGGGCTGGTAGCCACCTTGCGGACGGGGACGGAAACCCTGTTGGCGAGGCTGGTAGCCACCTTGCTCACCATCATTATTATAATGGGGGCGATAGCCGCCCTGATTGTATCCTTCCTGATTGTTGTAGCGAGGACGGTAGCCCTGCTGACGAGGCTGGTAGCCGCCCTGCTCGCCATCACTGTTAAAGCGGGGACGATAGCCCTGCTGACGGGGCTGATAGCCACCCTCCTGGCTGTTAAAACGGGGACGGTAGGAGCGCTGCTGATGAACAGGACTTGACTGCAAGCCTGCACCGAAGCCCTCGGGACGGAATCCGCCCTCATCATTGTCGTTGCGGACATTGGTATAGCTCCGCTGTGTGTGAATACGCGGGCGGTGCGGTCTGCCGTTTGCCCGATTGTCTCTCTGGTAGTTTCCTGTTGGCTGGTAGCCCTCACGGTTACCTTCCTGCTGCCCTGTTCCTTCGCTCTGCAGCTTGTTTTCCTTTTCAAAATCCATAGATAATACTCCTTTTAAAATCTTAATCTTTGTTCTTTTTTTTCGTGTAATAATGCTTGTCTTCTTTAAATTCCTGTATAGTTACGGGGAGTGATGTTCAGCAACTCCGCCTTGACAGCTGGACTCACGTCCAATGTCTGTATAAAATCATGTATGGTTTCTTCTGTCATCTTGGTATTGGTGCGCGTCAGGGCTTTCAGTGCCTCATAGGGATGAGGGTAGGCCTCACGACGCAGGATGGTCTGAATAGCCTCCGCAACAACTGCCCAGGTGTTGTCAAGGTCATCAGCAAGTCGCTGCTCATTCAAGATGAGCTTGCGCAGGCCCTTCAGCGTGCTCTGCACCGCTATGACTCCGTGGGCCAAAGGCACTCCGATATTGCGCAACACCGTGGAGTCGGTCAGGTCGCGCTGCAAACGGCTGACTGGCAACTTCTGTGCCAAAAACTGTAATATGGCATTGGCAATGCCCAGATTGCCTTCACTGTTCTCAAAATCTATGGGATTGACCTTGTGGGGCATGGCGCTCGAGCCTACCTCACCGGCCTTGATCTTCTGCTTAAAATATTCCATGGAGATATACATCCAGAAATCTCGGTCAAGGTCGATGATGATGGTATTGATTCGACGGAGGGCATCGAAGACTGATGCCAGGGCGTCGTAGTTGCTAATCTGCGTTGTATATTGCTCACGCTGCAAGCCAAGCTTCTCACTGACAAAATGATTGCCAAAAGCACGCCAGTCGTAGTCTGGATAGGCCACATGGTGGGCATTGAAATTACCGGTAGCCCCGCCAAACTTGGCTGTCATCTTACACGACCTCAGACTCTCCAACTGCTCCTGAAGTCGATAGACATAGACCATCACCTCCTTGCCAAGACGCGTGGGAGAGGCTGGCTGACCATGGGTCTTGGCCAGCATGGGAACATCTTTCCACGCTTCTGCATACTGCTGAAGCTGGGAGACGAGCTCCTCTGTCTGAGGAATCACAACATCCCGAAGAGCTTCCTTTACTGACAGGGGGACACTGGTATTATTGATATCCTGAGAGGTGAGACCAAAGTGGATAAACTCCTTATAATCGTCAAGTCCACCAATCTGGTCGAACTGCTCCTTCAGATAGTACTCCACGGCCTTCACATCGTGGTTGGTCACCTTTTCTATATCTTTAATTCGCTGAGCTGCCGTTTCATCAAACTGCTCATAGATGGAGCGCAGCTGTGGAAACAAGGTTTTGTCAAAGGATGCTAACTGGGGCAACGGGAGTTCACAGAGGGTTATGAAATATTCTACTTCCACTCGCACGCGGTATCGTATCAACGCATATTCGGAAAAATAGGCGGCAAGGGGTTCCGACTTGGCCCTGTAACGACCGTCAACAGGAGAGATTGATGTCAATTCATTGAGATTCATAGCCCTTATTTGTTTTTTGAGAGTGCAAAATTACGAAGAATATTCGGAATATTCTTATAAAAGGCCTCTGCCCATCATATAAAATATGTTAAACATAGATTGAGCTGTGGGATTTATGTCTTCGTGCGTTTCTTTTTTGCACAGTTTGGGGTAAGCCATCAAGCATCTACTACCGAGCATTAAAATTGGGTAGGAGCATGGGGATTAGTTCCCCATGCGTCCTCCCACACCACCGTACAAGCGGTTCCGCATACGGCGGTTCCGTGCTTTGACACCTCCGAGGGCGTGCGTCTTGTTGTCTTAGGCTAT
>Ga0247611_10002744_pt1 | contig 27487 bp, 22 predicted proteins | sample 177DNAGHGhighgp2_FD_192422 | JGI IMG/M metagenome (GOLD analysis project Ga0247611, IMG submission 192422) | Sheep rumen microbial communities from Palmerston North, Manawatu-Wanganui, New Zealand - 1770 DNA GHGhigh gp2 | ecosystem: Host-associated > Mammals > Digestive system > Stomach > Rumen... | reverse complement strand
CAAGAATGGCTGGGGCACAGTGACATTAAGACCACGGCAAACACTTACGGACATCTGGATGCGAAGCGAAAGATGTCCATGGCGGAGGCGCTGGTAGGCTAAAAGCAGCTTGTTTCCGGCCCAAATGGGTGTTAGAAAAAGTGTTAGAAGAGCGCTTGGATACACCTCAAGCGGTAATTTCCACCAATATCAAATCATGCTAAAAGCAAGAAAAAAGTCCCGAATCATTTACGATTCAGAACTTTTTCCTTTAATGTACCTGGTGGAGATAAGCGGGATCGAACCGCTGACCTCTTGAATGCCATGGTTCCAGTCAGTACTCAACGCGGGAAATAAGTTCACGAATACGCAAAATTCCTTGGAATTCCAATCACTTTCAGTACAATATTTTATGTTCAGCACATTGTGTTTCTTCTTCATTCCAGTCAATATTCCAGTCAGCTTTTTTACCTTTCCAATGCTTTGAGAAGATCAAAGAAACCCAGAAAATGGGAATTGAATCTCAAACACTGATTCAAGAGGTCGACTGGAATGCCTATGAAATCCATCATTTATGCTTCATGAGATCAATTCTTGCTGCATGAACAACTGTGGAAGGAGAACACAAATGATAATACAATACCATAGATGCGGAGACTATCTTCTCCTAAATCTTGCACTTAAAGAAAGTGAACAGAAACCTATCGGCAAATATGGCAGGATGCGAAAGCACTATCTGAAAGAACATAGACCTATTCTATTTTCCAGTCTGCTTCTCTCTGAAAAGCTGTATCATCACCTGTCGGAGATCAATCAATCCTGCATAGATCGGATGGATTTGCTCACCCAGCAGATGGCTGAACGGGAGGGTGTAACTGAAGGGCTCAAAGCCTCCAATCAATTTGAGTGGGTTCGACGGATGAACAACATCTGTATTCGTGCGGAAGAGATCGTGCTCAACGAGCTTGTTTACTGCTGAGGGGGGTGCTGAGATGCAGGTTTTGGAAGACCTTTACATGGGCAATATTCATCCCAGCGAACGCAGCTTCAAGAAAGACAGTCAGTATTCCAGGGCACTCAATGAGGTCGTGAAGATTGGGGATGCCCTGCTTGGCACCCTGACCGAAAAACAGAGGGAACAGTTTGAAGCATACATGACCGCGCAGCGCAAGGTCAATATGTTGACAGACTGCGAGACCTTTATATATGCTTTCCGTCTCGGCGCGAAAATCATGCTGGATGTGCTGACCGAAGAACAACTGAAAGAAATCTGATAAGCAAGCGAGGCCAGGGCTGGCGGAATACCGTCAATCCTGGCCTTGTTTTTTTATTCGCTGTATTTCCCTTCCAAAAAAGCTGTCACCGTATCCAGGAACAGCGCGGCATCCGAAACGAGCTTCGTGGTGTCCGCAATCGAACAGATGTAAAAATCCTCATAGTCGCTGCGATTTCGGATGATGGAGGCCATGGAGATGATCTTGCTCAATTCCGGGGGAAGAAGCTTGGTTTTCAGATACTGCTCCGAAAAGCGGGAAATCACGCCGGAGTGCTTTTTATAATCCTCGCCGGTCAGCGCCAGCGCAGCGCGCATGGCATGAAAGATGCAGTAATACGCGCGGTTGTTCGCGGAGGCATAGTCCCCGGCGTCCAAATCGCGGCGAGCGGTTTTGAGCATCTCCCCCGCGCGCTCCAGCCGATATTTTGACAACGCGATTCTTTCGGCGTCAAGCACTGTACCGCACCCCTTCCCGTACGATGTTCTGATAGAACGGCAGAAATCCGGCCTTTTCCTGAAAATAGCGGCGGTTTTCCACGATGGGAGAGACCATCACGCCGCAATCCAAAAGCAGATCGGCGGCCACGGTGCTGATCTCCCAGGTCTTTTCCGAGATATCCTGACGGGAGGAATCCACCAAAACCATCACGTCGATATCCGATTCGGCATCCGCTTCCCCGCGGGCGTATGAGCCGAACAAAATGGCTTCCATGGAGCCTTGCGGGAACAGCGGCTTTAGGCCGGAACAAAGCTGGTTGATGATCGCATTCACTTCCTGCTGACTGCGCATGGTGACCGCCCCTTTCTGCGCTTTCTATGGGTATTGTATCACGATTGGAAAGAAAAAGCTATATGGATTATCGGGTAAAAGTAGTAGCTTGATAGGTCGCAGTCTGATTAATCGCATAATCAAGGCCATAGTTTCCTTCTGTTGAACCGCATGGCTCAAGAATACTCGCTAGGTATACTGCTGGAGCATGCAAGCGGGTCTGTATACCTAATTGGCTGTAAGGTGAAATGCAAGGTTCTGTTTCGTTGATAAGTACAACGGTCGAAAGACCTCCTGTAATAGCCTGAAAAGCCTGAATAAAGCGGTTATTATTGATTGGCGGTGTAATCAATAATCTTCTTCCAAAAACATTGTCTCCGCCAATCATTGGAGGCTGTCCCGGAACAGGATCTCCGAAAACAGCTATGTTAGAAATGTGATCACAATTAAACCGGCTGGAATCTGTTGTGGTATTCGGACTGGCATATGTATAAACGAATACATCTTCATCTTCAAACGGAATAATAGTTCCCAGAATATTTGCGACAGCCGCCCCCCTACTGTGTCCCGTAATCAACATCTTTGTGGGAAGTCTAAGATCGATATTCTTGTCCCTGATATAGTCATCCAGTCTGTCTCTAACATTGTTCGCTGCAAAACGAAATCCCTGACCCTGTTGAGCAATGTTGCTTACCCAATCTTGCAAGTTATTTGATCCTCGGCAAGCTATCACAATGATATTAGTATCATAACCGCCTACATCCAATGTTTTGCTTGCAATTCCAAATGCAATACGATTTATATCCTCATAACCGTCATAGTTGTATGGCTCAATGTTTTCAAACCCGAGGGATGCAAATGCAGAAGACAATAAATTCCATTCATAGGCATCGGCGGCAAGCACCAGCGAGGCAATCGCCAGCTCTTTTTTGGGAGAGGATGCCGACCGATTAAACAAGTCAAAGCTCCAGTCGAAGCTGAGATTCGTCAGGGTATTCTCCGCTTTGTACATTCCTCCGTTAAAGGCCACATGATCGTCATAACTGTCAATAAACTCATATGAAATATGTTCGTTCTCCGCATACTCAAAGGCAGCAGAATTCCGATAACAGCGGATTGTCAGGCTAGGGTTGCCTGCGAAAGCGTTTGCACCGATATTCCCTAAGCTTTTCTCAAGTTTAACCAATTGCAAGTTTGTATCGCGAAACGCGCTCTCGCCTATTGTATTGACGCTTTTACTTAAATATAGACTGTTGAGAGGCGTGCCTTGAAATGCGCTGGCGCCGATTCTCCCAAGTGAGTTCCCTGAACTGAATGAGGTGATCCCAGAATACATAAACGCCTCGTCGCCGCTTGCTTCAATGGAGGCCCCGAAACTTGTCGACATGAGGAGCGCGTCGAGACTCGCGTCATTTTTAAATACTGCGTCTCCGATATTCGTCAGCCAGTTGTCAAAAACGAGCGCCTGCAACCGGGTACAATCACCGAATGCCCCCGATTGCAATTGTCTGACATAGGTGAGCTCAACGCGGCGGACGTTATTGTAGCCGCTGAATTGTCCGGGGATAATTATGAATGAATTGTTGGCGCTGCCCTGAATGCTGATATAGTTAAAATCAGATTTTTGGAAACCGTACCCGTTTGTCAACCACGGCATGAGGGTCTCGTCCTCCAATGAGGAGATGAGCATGAGATCGCCCGCTGCTCGATTGCCACCTTCAAGATAAATATAGAGTTGAGCGTTACCAGATGTCCCGGAACCGCTTTCGTCGTAGGTGATCATCCAGCGGATTGCCCAATCGTCTCCCTCGCGGAGAATTCCGGAGGCAACTGCATTCCCGGAATCAACATATCCGCTTTTTACATACACTGTCAGTTCAGCTTCTGTAACACCATTGCGGGCAGCGCTTATAGTTGTGTTGCCAATGTTATATGTTGATACAACGCCACTATTGGTGTAGACGGAAGCGACGTTAGGATTGCTGCTTGAGAACGAATAGGAATCATCCCACCATCCGAACAGCGACCTGAAAGAAAGGTCTGACGGAAACGGCATAATGACTGTTCTCAGCGCGGTACACCCAGAGAAGGCGTCTCCGTTGCAATCCAGATTTTGCGGCAGCGTGACTTCTTCAAGTGCCGTGCAGTTTTGAAACACACAGCCTTGGGAAGCACTACTCCATGTGTTATCACTCATTTTTCCACCAAGATTGCGAACAGTTGCCGGTAAATCCACTTTCTTCAATGACGTACATCCGTAAAAGCAGCTTGATCCGATGTTTTCCAGCCCATCAGGAAAAACAACGGTTTCTAATGAATGGCAATTCAAAAATGCTTCAGCATCTATATTCTTTACGCTGTTTGGAATATGAATTTCTTTTATTCTAGAACTATTAAACAAATGATCTGGAATTGTTATCATTCCATCTTCTATTGTTACATTGGACAAAGCGCAACCGTAGAACGGGCCAATACCATTATAATTATATATGATAGTCTGTACATCAGAAGGGATATTGATTGTCTCCAAATTGCTACAGTTGCCAAATGCCCCATCGTATAGCTTTTCAAGCGTGCTCGGCAGTAAAACCTCTGCCAAAGAAGTGCAGGTGCTAAAAGCACCATAACCTATTTCCAATAAGCCTTCATTTAGATGAACAACGTTCAGATTCGTACAACTCTGAAAAACACTTCCCTCAATTCGTTTGATCGTCTCAGGCAAAGTTATTTCTTCCAAACCACAGTTATTGAATATCGAATAAGGCAGCACTATCGTTCCCTCTGCAAAGTGAACCGTTCTCAAGGCAGAGCATCCATCGAAAGCGGACTCTGCACGATCCAGATGTTGTGGCAGCGTGACTTCTTCAAGAGATGTGCAATCCTTGAATACATTGTAACCGCCGCTTGCCCAACCGTTGTCGGTCATGCTTCCTCCGAGATTCCGCACGCCTACCGGTAAATCCACTTTCTTCAATGACGTGCATCCGTAAAAGCAACCTGATCCGATGTTTTCCAGACCATCAGGAAAAACAACGTTTTCCAATGAACGGCAATTAAAGAATGCGTCAGCATCTATGCTCTTTACACTGCTTGGAATATGTATTTCTTTTATCCCAGAGCCTCTAAACAATTGTGTTGGGATCGTTACCATACCTTCTTCTATTGATACATCCGTCAGAGAATCACAGCCAATAAAAGGGCCACAACCATTATAATAATTGATGACGGTCTGTGTATTAGACGGGATATTGATCGAAGTTAAATTTTGGCAGTTTGAAAAGGCGCTGTCTCCCAACTTCTCAAGGGTGCTCGGCAGTAAAACCTCAGTAAGCGCAGCACAATTGTTAAAGGCGTTGCTACCGATCTCCTTGACTATTCTTCCGTCAGCATCAGTCGCAGGGATAACTACTCTTCCACCGTTGCCCTGATATCCAGTAATCCGACTGCCAGTGTCGTCTATCGCCTGAAACACAAAATCTGCAAGCGGGGAGGGATCGTCAAGCATTTTGAATCCCTTAGCCTTTGCCCAGTTGTAAACCCAACTCTCTTTGTTTGCTGTGACGGTAATGTTTCCGGGAACGCTGAACGCAGAATCATCAATCGTCATTAGGGAATCCGGCAGGTTGATCTCAGTAAGCGTGCTGTCGGCAAATGCTCTTGCTCGGATTTCTTTCACTCCGTTCGGAAGGACAACCTTATTGATGGATTTGGAACCGTAAAAAGCTTCCGTGTCAATGATCTGTAAGGATGAAGGTAAAGTCAAAACGCCCTCAGTACCTGCAGCAAATGCGCCACTATAAGGTAAGATCGAACAAAGCGCAACGCACAACAGAAGCGCCAGGGTCAAACGCAACACGGTCTTCATGGCGATACCTCCAAAATCTATCTATAGTCGGGCAATCACTATCAAAAAAGCGCATGGTCGCGGACAAGCCGGAGCCATGCGCGAAAAATACAGCGCCTCCGCCTGTTGCCACACAGTTTCGACAGCCCACAAAGGATGCGAAAAGGGAGGATGTATTTTTACCGAGATGGTAAAAATCATCCTTCGCATACTGCCTAATATTGAACTGTGTGGCAATTTAATTATAGCAAGCGACAAACTGAAAAGCAAGAAAAAAGCTGTCCTTTTTCGTATTGCATTCAAATTTTAAGTGTACCAGTTTAATACGCTGCCTGCTCCCCGCATTAAAACGGATAGGAATCTGCACATTTTTGATGTGAGGCTCCGGTCCGTTTTTTCTTTTCGTTCGTTTTTGCAAAACTCATTTTTTGAGTTTTTGAAAAAATGGACGAAAAGGAATACCGGCAAAAATGCAAAGTGTCATGAAGGGTGGCCACACTTTGCCGGTATTCGGGAGGGTTCCAAGGGAGGGCCTTGCCTGCCCTTGGCGAACGACCTTGCTCGCAAGGTCTAGTGAGTTATACCTTCCGGCGCACGGCGGACGCGAAAGGTGGATGCGGCTTATAGGCAGCCAACTTTCGTGTCAGCCAGGGCGGAGGATTCAGCGAGCCGCAGCGAGCGGAATGCTTCGCCCGATGAAGTCCGGGGGACGATCTGACCGCAGTCAGATTGTTCCTCGGACGGTGCGCCGGGAGGTATATAAAGCTCTCGTCCCGCCGCAGCGATTACGCGCCCACGATCCGCTTCTTGCGCAGATAGTTTTTCATAAACAGCTCGCGTGTTGACCGTTCCATATTTTTCTCACGCACTCTGGAGAGATAAAAGTGCTTCGCCGTTCTCCCCTGACTGCGCTTTTTCCCGTTCGGATAATTGTAACGGTAGATCACAAATGTTTTCTCACGGGGAGGCAGATCGAGCAGCGCGAAAAAAATCCACCGTGAGTGATCATGCCGTATTGCGATTTCTTCCGGCTCGTGCTGGTAGGGATCAAAAAACTTTTCGCTGTATGTAAGCTGGTCCTCGGTGCCAGCATACTTCTCCATACTGATCAGCTCGCCGCCCGCGCGCTCATATTTTTTCTTGACCGAACGAACCACGCTTTTCAATTTGTTCTCGATGCAGACACCGGCATAAGTTGAAAACTTGTTGCCCAGCTCCGGCTTGAATTTGTCGATTGCTTTCCACAGCTCGATGCGGGCAAGCTGAATAAAATCGTCCTGTGTGAGCGACTTGTCCATGCCGGTCGTGTAGATACCCTCCCAATAAATTTTTGCTTTTGCAACGACAAGCCCCTCGTTCTTTTCCATCATCAGATTTCGCGCACGGTCACAGCCGCCCGCCGCGAATAAAACCAATTCTTCGTTTGAAAGCTCATCCAACTTTTGATCCTCCCGCGTGAAAGATCGGCAGCACCGCCTTATAGAAATTCTCTTTCATCGCATCGGTCACCCCGTCCATCATATCGGCGTATGAGCAGAGGCTCTCTGCGATTTGCTCCGGTTTTACGGAAAGGATATCCACGGCGCTGCCGTTTTTAGTCAGCTCCGCCACCATGTGATCGAAGGCTTGTTTCGTCATGGCCTTTGCATCGCTCGCCTTATCCGGCAAATCCTTCTTGATTGCCTTTAAGGTTTTTTCAAACTGCATGGCCATCTGTGCAAGCTCCGTCTTGTAAAGCGGCGTGCATTGCGCCCGCGCCTGCTTGGAAAGGGAGGTCGCTTTCTGCCGCTTCTGTTTGTCCTCGCGCGCAATACGGCTGAACAACTCGGCGGTGCTCTGATGAATCTGATTCTGCGTGGCAATAGCCGTGGCGTAGCTGTCGTCAAAGTAGTCCGCGATCATGAGCGTCAACGTGGCGAACTCTGGCTCAGCCAGGAGCCGGTTCACGACATTCACATCGACGCTGCCAGTATAGAGATTGCGCGCCGCCTGTGCGGAAAGGCCAAGCTCCTCTATTGTATAGTTTTTCTTGTCTGGCACATTCGTCCGACCTAGCAGAAAGTCTGTGGACACGCCGAAAAACTTTGACAGCTTCAATATCACATCATCGCTGACGGTCTGCTGCTTGCCGCTCTCGATACGACTTAGCAAGGATTCCGAGATGCCGGTTTTCTCTGCGATGGTTTTGTTGTTGACGTTTGTCATGCGCTTTAGATCCACGATTCGGTCCCGGATGTTCCCCGGCAGAAATTCATTTTCGTTCATATTCTTCGCCCCCTCTATGAATTGTACAAGTATTCGCGTGCGATTGCAGTCGAAGAAACACTTCCTTGGACATGTCTGATAATAACATAAACGCTGTCCAAAAAGTTTCCCTCGATCAGCCTGCTTGTTCAGCACCTCCGCTGAGCAAAACCCATTATAAAGAAGTGGCTGTACGATAATCCGTACAGCCATAAATATTTTTGCTTAAAATTTTTGAACAGATCTGGTATTAAAATTGCTGAGAATGATGCCACAGTGACACCATTTCCGGCCGCTTTTGATACCACTCCATAACACTTCAATGTGCGCTGGTATCACTTTCCTCAGTAATTGACATCAACGCCAGGAAAAATGGTATCACTTTTTGACTGACATGATGTCAAATTGCAAATCTGCAATTTTTCCTCCAGGATCAATTGCAAAATTGCAATTTTGTCGATTTCCTGCAAAGTTTTCGAGCCGGGGCATATACTCTTACAGAAGCGGAAACAGGACAAGAAAAAACGCAGCGACCTGAAATCTTCCGTACCGTGCGTACCACCGTACCTCGGCGGATGGTTTCAGGGCTTTTCCTGTTGCCGGAAATCTGAAAAGGAGTGAAGCACCATATTTGTAGACTTCAAAAGAATCAAGAGCCTCGTCACAGCCCGCGAGGCAGCAGAACACTATGGACTGACTGTGAATCGGTATGGGATGGCCTGCTGTCCGTTCCACGAGGATCACCACCCCAGCATGAAACTGGACGAGCGTTTCCACTGCTTCGGCTGTGGAGCCGATGGGGATGTGATCGACTTTGCCGCACGGCTGTTCCGCCTGCCGGTCAAAGAGGCAGCGGAACGACTGGCAGCAGATTTCGGAATCGCGCCGGGGATTCCGGGACCGCCTCCTCCGCCAAGAAAGAAAAGTCCTGCCGAAGAGTGTCGTGAGGTGCTGCTGGAGATGGAAACGATGCTGCACAAGCAAAAGCGCCTGACCGCGCCGCAGAGCACAGGCGATCCCATCACAATTGAATACGCGAAGAACTGCCAGATGTACGATTATATCGTATGTCTGGCAGATTTGCTTTCCGGGGGTACGGAGCAGGAACGGCAAGACTGCGTCACATATCTAATGGGCGGAATGCTCGCGCAATTCAAAAGGGCCTTACAGAAGGGAGAGATCACGGATGACGATGTATTCTAAACGTGATGCGCCGGCCTGGCTGGATGGAGACAAGATCGACGAAGTGCTGTTCTGTGAGGAATTTGTGTACGAGCATCCTATGATCTGCATTCATGAATGTTTCTTCACGGCAGACGGCAAGGTGACGGATGAGAGCTGGATCAAGAATCTGATCTACGAAAAGCTCAAGCCGTATATCCGCCGCGGCATCTCCCGGAAGGTCACGGGCCTGCTGGATGTGCTGCGAGCGGAATGCTATTCACCGCCGCTGCCTGTCTATCATGACCGTATCCATGTAGCAAATGGGCGGGTATTTCTGGATGGGCATTTTGATCCCGCCAAAGAGTTTTGCCTGAACCGCTTGCCGGTGGCATACAACCCTGATGCGAAAAAGCCGGAACACTGGCTGCGCTTCCTGGATGAGCTGCTGATCCCGGAGGACATTCTGACACTTCAGGAGTATATGGGCTATTGCCTGATTCCCTGTACCAAAGCTCAAAAGATGCTCATGCTGGTTGGGAAAGGCGGCGAGGGAAAATCCCGCGTCGGTATCGTGCTGTCCGCCCTGCTGGGAACCAACATGTATTCCGGCAGCATTGCGAAGGTAGAGACAAGCCCCTTTGCCCGCGCTGATCTGGAATATGATCTTCTGCTGGTGGATGACGATATGAAGATGGAGGCACTGCCGCAAACCAATGTGATCAAATCTTTGGTCACAGCGGAAATGCCGATGGATTTGGAGAAGAAGGGCAAACAGAGCTATCAGGGAACCATGTACGCACGTCTGATCGGCTTCGGCAACGGTACGCTGAAATCTCTGTATGATCGCAGCGTCGGTTTCTTCCGCCGCCAGATCATACTGACAGTGAAGGACCGCCCCGCAGACCGCGTGGATGATCCATTCCTGTCGGAAAAGCTGTGCGCCGAGATCGAGGGGATATTCCTCTGGGCGCTGGAAGGGCTGAAACGCCTGATCGCCAATGACTACAAATTCACCATCAGTGACCGCGCCAGGCAAAACATGGAGGAAAGCGTAAGTGAGGGAAACAACGTGACGGAGTTTCTCAAATCCGAAGGGTACATTGGCTTTAAGGCGGACTACGACATCAGCTCCCAGCGTCTGTATGAGCTGTACAAGCTGTGGTGTGAGGATAACGCCTATAATGCGCTGAGTACCCGCAGCTTCTGCTTGCAAATGGCTGCGCTGGCCGGGGAATACAAGCTGGAGCCAACCAACAAGGTGCATCGAAACGGGCGCAAGGTTCGCGGCTATGTCGGGATCTATGACCTGGTGTCGTGAATACAGAAGTACGGTCGGTACGGATAATTTGAAGTTAATACACTTTTATGGCTATGCAAAGGCTTTTCCATGGGCAGGAAAACAAGGCTGTTTTCGTTTCCGCAGCATTCTTTTCGGAGCGGGCCGATTCTTCACTATCCGGCGCTGTCCGAAACAATAAAACAATTATACCAAACTGTGGGCATTTTTCGCATTCGGCGAAAACGCCCACAAAACCGTAAAGTCCGATGGACGCTCAACGAGCAGACCATCGGGCTTTTTCATTCTATTTTACTGAAAGGAGTACAAATGAACAACACGAGAAATGAGATCAAGGCGCAGATCATCCGCGCCGGTTTTACCATGCAGGAGGTGTGCGACCATCTGCATGACGATTACGGTTGGAGCGATTCGGTGTCCAACCTTTCCAACAAGCTCCAGCGTGATTCCATCCGCTTCCGCGAGGTGGTGGAGCTGGCCGATGTGCTGGGCTATGACATTGTGTGGCAGAAAAGGAGGGATCGCTGACGAATAAAGCCCAATACGCAATTCTGCGCTTTTCCAAATACAAGGGGCCAGAAATCAGCAACATTGAAGCCCATAACGAGCGCATGAAGGAGAAATATGCCAGTAATCCCGATGTGGATCTGACCCGCAGCAAGTATAACTTTCATATTGTCGAGCCGTCTGACCGCTACCGCAAGATGTCTGAGGCCCTGATCAAGCAGTACGATTGCCCCAGGGTCCGCAGCGACAGCGTGCGGATCGTGGAGACGCTGATTACCGCGAGCCATGACTTTTTTGCCGGGATGAACATATGGGATGTCCGGGCTTTCTTCCAACATGCGGTAGACTTTCTGAAAGAAGAGCTGGGCGAGGACCGTATCATCTCCGCTGTGGTTCACATGGACGAAAAGACGCCGCACATGCATGTCTCTTTCGTCCCGATCACGAAGGACGGACGGCTCTCAGCAAAGGAGATCATCGGCAACCGAAAAAGCCTGACCGCGTGGCAGGATCGGTACTGGCGGCACATGGTATCGAAGTACCCGGATCTCGAACGCGGAGAGAGTGCCAGCAAAACCGGGCGCGAGCATATCCCGCCGCGAGTATTCAAGCAGGCCAGCAATTTGAACAAGCAGGCTAAAGTGATCCTTGATCTTCTCTCTGATACGAATCCTCTGAACGCCCGCAAGAACGCCGCGGAGCTGGATCGGCTGCTTCGTAAGTTTTTCCCGGAGATGGGCAAATTCCTCACGAAAACGAAGCAGTACGATCAGGCGATCCGCAGCCTGAAAGCAGAAAACGTGGATTTGAAGCAGAATCTGAAAGATGCTGCCGACGGCAACATGAAGCGCCGTCTGGCAGAGGCCCAGCTCAAATCCGATTATATAGAGCTGGAGCGCACGCTTAAGAAGATCCCTCCGGAGATCGTATTTCGTTATTCCGGAAAGACAATGAATAGAGAGGAGAATGCCATTGACTAAAGCCGATATTGAAAACATGCCCTTTACCCTAAACGCCAAGCAGGTTGCCGAAATACTCGGAGTTGCGAGAAATACCGTATATACGCTGATGCACAGTGAAGGATTCCCCACCATGCATGTCGGCCGCCGGCTGCTTGTCCCGAAGGAAAAGCTGTTGCAGTGGATGGACGATCAGCTTGAATAAGAAAGATTCCAGCCGGTTTTTTTTCACCTGACTGGAATTTTTTCAAAAAAGCACTTGAAAAATCAAAGAAGTTATGTAAACAATATATGAGAAGAAACACAATGTCTGAGGAAAGGAGTAGTATTGTCAAAGAAACGCTGTAATGGCGAAGGAAACATAACCAAAAGAAAAGATGGGCGCTGGGAATGCTCAATCATGGTCGGTTTTCAAAAGGATGGTCGCAGAAGACGGAAATCGTTCTACGGCAAAACCCGAAAAGAGGCTCTGGACAAGATGCATGAGTTTAAGCAGAAGGTAGCGGATGGCCTCATCAACCTTGATGAGACTCCGATCATTCAGCCCGACATTCTGTTCTCCGAATGGGCCGACACCTGGTACGAGGGTCACAAGGACAGCATATCCAAAACAACACAGCAGAGCTATAAGTATACGTTGGTCACGCTGAAGGAGAAGATCGGAGAAAGACCCGTCAATTCCATTAAGGCCATGGATATTGAAGATCTTCTTCGGACACTCCGTGAAGAGGGTAAGTCTGACAGCTATGTAGCCAAAGCACGCGGGATGCTGTTCCAGATCATGAACAAGGCTGAAGCAAATGAGCTGATCCGCCGCAATCCGGTAGCCTGTGCGGAGAAGATGCGAGCGAACAAGCCTATGGAGGCCAAAGAAGCCTTTACCGCAGATGAGGTTCAACGACTCATGCACGATCTCCCGCACGATAAATATGGAGACAGTATCCGCCTGATGCTCGGCACCGGCATCCGTATGCAGGAGCTTCTGGCGCTGGAGCCGAGACTGATTGAGGAAGACGGGTCTGTAATCCATATACGTCAGGCTGTGAAGACCGTGGCCGGGAGAGTAGAGATCGGACCGCCGAAATCCAGAGACAGTCTGCGAGATGTGTTGGTTCCGAAAGGACTCCGTGAAATTGTGATCGGCTTGCGCAGCACAGAGGACAAATTTATCATCCAATCTCCCAAAAAAGAGCAGCCCTTCGATCCAAAGAAATATCGCGATAAGTTCAAGGATTATATCGAGATTGTTGGTGATGTCCGCGTGCTGACACCACATTCCTGTCGACACACCTATGTGAGCCAAATGCAGGCGCTTGGTGTTGACCTGGCTACAATCCAAAGTATGGTTGGTCATGCGGATCTGGATATGACACAGCATTATCTGCATGTGCAGTCTCCGGTCAAGCAAAAAGCGGTGGAGGCATTCGATCAGGCGTTTTTTGCAGAAAAACCCTGTTCCAGTCAAATTCCAGTCAGTGCCTAAAGTCAGGATTTTCAACATATGGAAAAAGTCCTGAAATCTTTCGACTTCAGGACTTTTTTCCAACAATGTATCTTGTTTTGTGGTGGAGATAAGCGGGATCGAACCGCTGACCTCTTGAATGCCATTTATTGAGAAGGGGTCACAAGGCGTCATTTCGGGCGCAACCCAGCACTATGGAAAACCACGAGTTTTCCAGTAAAATCAAGGGTTTTATGGCCGATGTACCAGGAACCCCAACAGCATCAGAGTATTGCGATTTTTTCAGAAAACAGGAAATCTGTTAGAAGGGTGTTAGAAAGCCCGCTGTTGCATGAATGATAAGTAGTCGGACTTATTATAGTATTTTTAGGTTTTTTAGCCTGATTTTTCATTGGCGGTGTTTGATATCACAAGCACAGGAAGCTGTGTTCTTTCAATGCTTTCAGGCTGATGATTTCCGATAAAATAATGAAACGTGAGTATTCCGCTGCTTTGGTGCAGCCAGACCGCTGATGGTGGTGCAAGCATTCCGCCGAAATGGTGCACCTTCACCGCGGGGATGGTGCGACCAGTTTTTTCCTCTGTGCACGTCCTAGCTACTGAATTGAGCAGGGCGGCCGCTGGGGTTGCGCACCGCCCCGCCGATGCTTAGTCGGTAACGGTGTTGAGTTTTCTCATGGAATCACCCTTGATGGTGACGATGTGTGAGTTGTAGATGATTCGGTCGCAGATTGCATCCGCCAGCGTTGGATCATAAAGGTATTCGTGCCAACCGGGGATGTCGAACTGGGAGCAGAAGATCGTGGACGCCGTCTGGCTTCTTGCCTCGATGATCTCCAAGAGATCCCGTGCCTCTGTTTCTTTTAGCGGATAAAGCAGCCATTCATCCAGGATCAGGACGCGCGGCTTCTTGTATTTCTTCATTACATCCCGGTAGGTTCCTTCACTCCGGGAGAGGGCGATCTCAACCAGCAGATCTGGGAGCCGAATATATTTTGTCTCGTAATAATTCCGGTTTGCGGCATTGCCGAGTGCGCAGGCAAGATAGGTTTTACCTGTGCCGGTGGCACCGAGAATGATCACATTGTTGGCGTTTTGAATGTATGAGCAGGACGCCAGACGGAGAATTTGGGCCTTATCCAACTGCCGATCCGCTGAGTAAGAGATATCCTCAATGCATGCTCCGGGAATGGCATAGCCAGCTTTCTTTCGGAGCCGTTCCAGCAGATTACTCTTTCGGGTGCTCCACTCCGCATCGACCAGCAGAGAGAACCGATCCTCAAAACTCAACTCATTCATGCCGGCATCTTCCATCTGCTTCTTGAAAGCAACTGCCATGGCGCTCAAACGCATCTCGTGCAATTTTGTAACAGTCGGGTTCGTCAGCATCACTTGTCCCTCCTGTAGTACTCTGCACCACGGGTAAAGCTGTACTGTGACGGCTTTTTCACTTCTTCCTTTGACTCCTCTGCCAGGAGCTGATCCTGGCCGGATTTCAGGATGGACTGTATGATTTTGTAGCTGGGCTGCGGTGTGTAGCTCAATGCTTTGTGGCAGGCATTCTCCAACCGCTGCACCGGATATTTGTCTGTAAGCTTCAGCAGTGCCATACAGGCCTTGTATCCCTGCTGCTCAATCTTGTACATGCTTAGGAAATGTTGAACAACAGCGACCGTGTTAGAGCCGATGGTTTCCGCCCAGCGGCGGAAGCGATCCCCGTCCCACTGTAAATATTTTTGGTGATCAGGCGGCATATGTGCTTCCAATGTGCTATACTGGTTGGGGCGGCCGTGAAGTCGCGGATGAGAGGCAATGCGATTGCCTTCGAAGAAAACCTCAACCGTACGCTGGGTTAACCGTACATCCACCTTCTGTTTAATATACTCATAGGGTACAGAGTAGTTCTGCTTGTCCACAGAGATATGGTAGTTGTACTGGACTGTAGCGATCTTCCACATCGCCGGTTCAAAGCTTGTGGCCGGCAGCGGCAGAAGAAAAGGTTTCTCTTCCTCAAATGCGGATGCGCGGCTGCCTTCCTTCTTCTGGAAGGGCTTGTGGTTAAACTCAAACAACTTCTCAGAAACGGCTTCGTTCAGTTCTCGGATGGAAAAGAACCTCTGGTTGCGCAAGGCGGCAATGATCCAGGTAGACACCACGCCCACAGAGCCCTCGACAAAGGCTTTGTCCTTTGGCTTTCTGGGGCGCGCGGGGATAACAGCGGTGCCGTAATGCTCAGCCATTTCCCGGTATGTCCGGTTGATGATGGTTTCATCCTTTGTGTTTTTGATGACACCGGTTTTCAGGTTGTCCGGCGTGAGAATCCTCGTCACGCCGCCATAGAAGCGGTAGGCGTTCACATGGGCGTCGATCCAGGCCCCTTGTTTCATATCCAGGAAGGCTTCCGCATAGGCGTAACCGCTGTACGGAAGCACTGAGACGAACAGATATGCCGGGATTCGTTCTCCTGTGTCAGTATCCACAATCTCCATCGTGTCACCGGCCCAGTCCACCTGCATGGTTTCACCAGGTTTATGCTCCAGGTGCATCGTAGCCTTGGTCTTGTGGACGTACTCAGCGTAGTACTTGTTGAACTGCGTGGACTGGTAAGGAAGTTCACCGTTAGCGCGGCACTCTTCGCAATACTCCACCCACAGCAAGCTCAGCGTGACGCCGCTCTTTTGCATCTCCCTGTGAACCTTTCCATAGTCCGGCATCCGGTACTGCAGGTGATCATTAGCCGCAGGGAAGAGACGCTTCCGGATAGCTTCTGTATTCATGTCTTTGGCTTCGTGCCAGGTTAAGGAATACTTTTCTGCCCTCCGCAGCGTGCGTGAAACCGTGTTTCGCCCACATTTTACTGCTGCAGCAACCTCGTTGTTACTGAACCCTAGGTTCTTTAGTCTGAGGATTTCTTTGTAGTCCGTCATATTCGACGACCTCCTGTATCTGTATTACATCTTGCGATGCAATCCCAGTATACAGGTTTTTTCTCAATGCACCATTGCTGCGGTGTCCATGCACCATTTTAGCGGAACGCATGCACCATCTGCGCGGTCAGCATGCACCATCTCGCCCGGCGTATTCACATGCGGAAACGCTATCTGAAGGAGCATAGACCGATCCTGTTTTCCAACCTGCTGCTGTCCGGCAAATTGGATCAGCATCTGGCAGAGATCGACCATGCCTGTGTTGAACGTATGGACCTTCTCACCTGGCAGATGGCTGACCGGGAGGGTGTGACCGAAGCGCTCAAAGCTGCCAATCAGATGGAGTGGGTCAGACGGATGAGCAGCATCCAAAACCGCGCAGAAGAGATTGTACTGCGCGAACTCATCTATTGCTGAGGTGGTAGCAATCATGCAGGTTCTTGAAGAGCTTTACCTCGGCGGTATTTGTCCGGGCGAACGCATAGGCAAGCGCAACAGGCAATATGACAAGGCGCTGGAGAAAACGATCAAGGTCGGGGATGCCCTGACTGCTTCCCTAACTCCTGAGCAGAAGGAATTGTTTGAGAACTATATGGACGCCCAGAGGGAGGTCAACGTGCTGACTGACTGCGACACGTTCATATACGGTTTCAAGCTCGGTGCAAAAATCATGATGGATGTGCTTACCGACGGCAAGATGAAAGAAATCTGAGAAAACCATGTGCGAGGCTGGCTATGAGATGCCGGCCTCGCTTTTTGCGTATTATTCAAGAATGCATTGAAGCTGGCGCTGAACGAGGGCGCTCAACAGTTCCAGCCTTTTTTCAGAGACGGGGTGCTGCGGATGGTTGGCAAATCGGAAGCCGCGCAGCTTCTCCACATCGGCGCGGATATCCTCGGTCAACAGCCCGCGGGCGGTGATGATGAAATCGCGTCCCAGCTTCGGGCGGCAGTGCTCCACATACCAGTCCGGCGCGGCAAGCTGATCCTCGTCCAGCTCCGGGAACAGCGCCCGGTTGTTGTCAAAGACCGGGGCCATGGCGGTAATCTCCATGGTCTGATTGTCAAACAGGAAACCGAAGTTTCCGTAGTGCCGATCCGGATTCAAAGTCAGGGCGTCGAGGATGCATATACGCCGATAGTCGTCGTCGCATTCGAGCGCCTGGCAGGTTTCCAGAAGTCGGGGCAAGGTCTGCTCGCCTCGAAAAACGGCGCTGGCTTTGGCGAGACCTGCCGCCTCTGTGGTGAACAGCGCGCATTTGCTTATCAGCTTATCATGATAAACCGTCAAATCATAGTTTACATAATTCATACAAAGCTGCGCCGCAAGCTGAGAAACCAGGTATTCAGATACAGGCTCGATCATGTGCAGACCGTTGCCGCTCTTATAGAGCCATATCCCGTCCGCGTCCCGCACCCAGCACTTGGCAAAAAAACCGTCCGTGCCGAACTCCGGCGAAGTGGAGGAAAGGTCAGTTTCGCTGATGATGCCGTCGAAGGCGGCCTCGCTCACAAGCTGGTCGAACTCGTTTTCATACAACGAAACGTCGTCCCAGGAGAGATCGCTGTCCGCCTCCTTCACCCAGAAGGTGTCGTTCAGGCTCAGTGCGTGGGTCACCTGGATAAAGCCCTCCAGATCGTCACAGCCGTAGCGCTCCAGCAGTTCCTTGATATGGCGGCGGTGCTTGGGGGCCTGCCGCCGCGCGAGGAAGTCGCTCAGATTTCCATAGCCGATGGGCCGAAGCTCTGTCAGCCACGCAAGTTCCGCGAACTCTGGTTCGTCAAAGATGTTGCGCTCACAGGAGAAGCGAAGCATGGGGGGTTGATTCACCAGGATGTATTCTTTTCTCATGCTACCCCGCTTCCTTGCAGGTTTTCCTTGTTGTAGCCGATTTTTTCGGTTTTACAATGAATCTCTGTGAAGATTTCCTGATATCAGCACAGGCAGGGAGTGGCACCTATTTGGTATCACTCCTGCCTCTGCGTTTAGAGATCTGCAGGCTGCCTTCTCATATCAATTGTCCAGAATTGCTTGCGCTGAAGGGTTCTCATAGTCTATCTCGCCGTTTTTTAACGCATCCATATAGGCGCCCATCATATGGTTTTGGTTATGCTCAATCCCAAACTGACCATTATCAATCTCTTTATAAAACAGATCAATATGGCCAAATTTCCCATGGCCGGAGTGCCCAGCGGCCGTAAAGTCTTTCCATCCATGAGGACCGTAAGAATCATGATAATTATAGATGTTATGTATGTTTTCGAATCCTTCAGAGATGACGTTATCAGACTTGATCGAATCAATTGACGCAAAAGTATAGACGTAAATATCATTCTTTGAGATTTGCCGGGTCCACCAATCCAGATCACTCGCGAAACCGATGATTCTTGCCGCAAGTAAATTTGCACCTGCACCTCCAAGACTGTGGCCGGTTATCAGCACTTTTAATGGCATTGTTCCGATCTCAGGATGATCGAGATAGTATCTATTTACCGAATACAAAACCGATTCTTCAAAATTATAGATAGTATCATATGCTTTGTATCCATGAAAGTCAGTATCTGCCTTCGTATAATGATCATCTATGATTTCTTCCCATTGATTCGTTCCTTTCAGACATATAATTAGCAGGTTTGCCTTTTCTCCATCGACATTGATCTCTTTTTTCGCTATGGCATAGTGGTATGTGGTAGACGGGGACTCATAAACATCGTTCGACGAAATTCCAAGATCATTGAAAACGGAGAGCATAGATGGCTTATCTGAATCATTGTATACAGCCCAACACAAAATTCCACACAGCGTTGCCAGATCGTTATTGCTGTTTGCTGGCGGATACAATTTTGAAAAATAACTGTCGCTGAATTTCGCCTCGTAGCCGATAAAGGACACCGGTATTGAGATTTCTTCGTACAGCTTGCAATTGATGTTATCTCTCTTCGCATACCGGTGTGCTTCTGAATCACGATAGCAATAGATCGTTATTCCAAGATTTCCGACAAAGGCTTCTGTGCCAATTTCACGAATGTTGCCCCCTAAATGAATACTGCCTAATTTTGCGCTGTAGAACGCCCTGGACCCGATGGTTTCAACGCTCTTTGGGAAGGAAAAGTCCATTATACTCGTGTTCATAAACGCCTCGTTGCCAATCATCTTCAGATTGACCGCATTTCCACTCCCGTAAACCATCATTAACTTCTCGTCGTTCTTAAAAGCAGATTGGCTGATGGATCTTAGATCGCTATCCAGGCCATTAACACGTACAAGAGATGTACAATTTTCGAAAGCGCTTGTGTCAATCCCCTCAACATGTGAAAGGAATACATCTGTGACGCTGGTATAATCAGTGAAAAGATGATCCACAATATGCAGCGGATTTTGCGATGAGCCACGCACTGTAATCTTCTTAAATGCACTCCTGTCAAGACCAGTCGCAGTCAGCCAGGGAGTTTTGTCATCGACGGTAAGAGATATTGTGTACTTCCAATTACCAGAATTATCAACACCCTCCATGCGGATCGTCAGTTCGGGGTCAATTATGCTCCCGTTTCGCTCTGTGTAGTTTACCAGCCAGCGCAAAGCCCAACCGTCGCCTTGCTGGATGATGCCAGAGCGCACTTTTCCATCCTGACTGGTACTGGTGTAGTATCTTGGCGCACTGGTCAGCCTTGTGTTATTGCTGCCAAAGCTGATATTTTTCCACTGCTGTTCACTCCCACTATAGTACACAGCATTGAGACTGTTGCAGTTATAGAAAGCATTTTTTCCAACAGATTGCATGCTGCTTGGGATTGCAACGCTGGTCAGGTTCCGGCACTCATAAAAAGCGTCTTCACCAATACCAGTCACGCCCTCTTCCATTGTAACGGTTGTTAGCCCACTGCAATACTTGAAAGCTGAAGTACCAATACAGTCTACGCCTCCCGGAATCGTGACACTTGTTAAGCTTCTGCAATAGCTGAAAGCTCTATCATTGATATTGGCTAATCTCTTTGGGAGCGATACATTAGATAATGCATAGCAGTTCTCAAAGGCACGGTCGCCAATTGTCGCTACGCTGTCTGGGAATACTACTTCGATCAGACCTTCGCAGTTTCTAAAGGCATTTGCGGGTATCGTGTCCTTCCAGCCGAAAGAATAATCGTAATTTCCTCCGATGGGCCCAGCAGTCTTTAGATTTGTGCATCCAGTGAAGATATTATTCCCAAATTCCGTAGTAGATTCAGGCACTGTGATGCTCGACAACATTCCACAGTTATAAAACGCATATTCCCCGATACTTGTGACCGTTGATGGAATGCTGATTTCCGAAAGGCTGCTGCACTCTGCAAAGGCATATTCCCCGATACTCTCCAGCCCGTATGACAGTGAAACGTTCGATAAACTGCTACAGTTTGAGAAAAGTCGGTTGCTTAGTGTTTTTACCCTAGACGGAATAAACGCGCTCTCAAGGCTCGTGCAGTCGGAAAAAGCCCACTCTCCAATTTCTGTGACGCCCAATGGCAGCAAAAGGCTTTTTATGCCACTACATTCGCTAAGCGCACTTTCGCCAATGCGCTGCAAACTGCTTGGGAGTGGGATGTATGTCAAGCCACTGCAACCAGAAAACGCTAGCCTTCCGAAGCTCTCAACACTGTCTGGAATTACTATACTTGTTAAACTGTCACAATTACTAAAAACATTTTCAGGGATAAGGCTTATCCATCCAAATTCAACATTATAATTGCCTCCAATCGGCCCCGCAGTTTTCAGGTTTGCGCAACTCGCGAAAGCCCGATCACCGAAGTTTGTCGTTGCCTCATAAACCCTGATATAAGATAGATTACTGCATCCATAAAAAGCCGTAGACCCCAATGAAGTTAAGCCATGAGGAAGTATAACACTATCTAAGCCGCTACAACAGTAGAAAGCCGCCGCTTCGATTTTAGTTACACTTTCCGGAATCGAAATGTCAGTCAAGTTTTTGCATTCATAGAATGCTGAGTCACCGATAACAGATACGCCCTCTGGTATCACATAGGCACCGGTTCTAGCGGCGGGATAGCGCTCGATCGTGTCTATAGATTTACTGAAGAGAACTCCATCTATATCACAATATGCCTGATTTGCTTCATCAACCTCGAATTTAATCAGACCGCTGCAACCATCCAGGGCCCACCGTCCAACATTTGCAACATCCTTGGAGAATGCTATGCTTTCTATATTGCTGCAATTGTTGAATGCGTAATTCCCAATACTGGTAACTCCAGAATCAAGCACGATAGAATAGATGTCGCTACTGTAATTATGCCAAGCTGAAGTCATGTCATCATCGTTGAATGGCGACATTTCTCCATTGCCAGAGATTCTCAGTAAGCCATCCTCGTCCAGGGACCATGTTAAATCTCCCCATGTTCCAGAAGCAATAATGGTTGGCATTCTGAAACTTACATATAGATCGATGCCCGTCGCTGGCATAACGAAGCTGACTGAGCCGTCTGGCAATGCTGTGAGCATGTTGTTCGAGTTCCCCGAGGCTTGATCGCCATTTGCCGGAATCTCTGTTCCTGTTCCATCTGTGGTACTAACAATTTGGATATCAGTTTTGTAGCCAGCGTCCGGAACCGCACGGACGTAAACAGTGTCTCCTACATCAGCATATTGGGAATGCCGATCAAGCAATAACTTCTCCGAATGGTCGGTTTCAGTAGAATAATACGCTTTGCCTCCTTGTGTGATATGAGAAAAGATCTGCGTGCACTTTACCGTCAATGTAGCAATATTGGAATAAGTAACTCCTGCGCTATTGGAAACTTTGCAACGGAATTGAAGGCCATTGTAAGAAATATCTGCATGAAATGATAGATCGCTCCCTTGCTGCGAAGTATAGGCGTACCAGATTATGGGATTGAAAAGGAGGGTTGGCGATCGGACTAAGCTCCCATAGGATGGGTTAACATCACATAGAGTTAGCCAATCCTCGGTGTTATTGTATCTATACTCCCATGTATAGGTAAGATCTCCACCAATTGCATGAACTATGAATGTCGGCCAACCCACATTTGAGGCATCAAAAGTCTGGGATTGAGGCTGTAATGTTATTTCCGGTGTCATAATCACCGGGTTAAGAATTTCAAAGTTTGCGCTCGCATTGAGAGAATACATAGAAATCTTTACGGAATGCGTTCCCGCCACGAGACTGTCAAGAGCCAGACAATCCAGCGTCAGAATCGTGCCGTCCGACGACAAAGAAAACTGAGTATCACGCGTCCATTTTTCATCATTAACAAACACTTCTGTATTAAATAGTGGGATATCGGACCGGAATTGAAGATGCTCTGGCCGCCCAAGGATGTGCTGGTTTGAACCAATTGAATTGAGCGTAATGCTAAAATGAAGATCAGCGTTGCTTAATGGTTCATTATTGTCTCCCTTCGCGATGGCGTTCCATTCATTGGGCGTGCCAGTATAATACACATCGTTCAGGCTGGTGCAGCCGGAAAAAGCGCTTTTACCGACGGTAGTCACGCTACTTGGGATGACCACACTTGCTAAACCACTGCATTTACAGAAAGCGTATTCCCCAATACTCGTCACACCATTCGGAATTGTCATATTCATAAGATTTACACAATCAAAGAACGCCGCATATCCAATGCTGCTTACGCCCTCCGGGATTATCACGTTTGTCAATTGATTGCATTCATAGAAAACATACTCCCCAAGACTCGTTACGCTTGTCGGAATAACAATAGTTTTCAGCCCCATACAATTGCAGAACGCCGCATAACCTATACTTGTTACGCCATCTGGAATAATCACATTGCTCAGGCTACTGCAACCATAAAACGTATAGTCACTGATGCTTGTAATACCGCTTGGAATTGTGATGTTGGTTAGACTACTGCAATTATTAAAAGCAGAACGGTCAATACTTGTCACGCTGTTTGGAATATTTACATTGACCAAGCTGCTACAACCATAAAAAGTATGCCTATTGATGCACGATATTCCATCGGGAATCGACGCGCTCACAAGGCTTCTGCAATTATAAAAGGCGGAGTGACCAATATTTGTCACGCTGCTTGGAATATCTGCATTTGTAAGGCTAGTGCAGTTCTGAAAAGAATATTCCGCAATACTTGTCAGACCTTCTGCAATCGTAACGCTCGTCATGCTTTCACACGAATAAAATGCAGCAAAGCCAATGCTTTTTACACTGCAAGGGATTTCTATACTTTTCAGGTTAATACATCTATTAAAAGCATTTTCGCCAATTTTCGTTATGCTCTCAGGAATTGAAATAGCTATGAGATTGTTGCATTGCGAAAAGGCAACATCACCAATACTTGTAACGCCGAAGGTTATTTCAACCTCTTTGATGATATTTTCATATTGATGCCAAGCTGCTGTACGATCGTTATAAAATCCATCCATTTCCCCGTCACCGGAAATGGTTAGGAGGCCTTCACTCTCCAGCGTCCATGAAAGAGACCCCCATACACCAGAAACACTATCACAGTGAAGCGTAGCTCCTATCAGCGCTTCATTATTGTCCCCGATAACAATAGTGCCCCACTGCTCCAACGTTCCGTCGTAATATATGTCGGTCAAGCCGGTACAGCCGGAGAAGGCTCCATTTCCGATGTGAGTCACGCCTGCCGGGATCGTAATCGTTTTCATCCAGGCGCAGTTTAAAAAGGCCTCGTCCTCAATGACGGTTGTGTTTGCAGGGAACACAAAGTCTCCCGCCTCGGCCCATGTAGCAGGCGTGAGGCACAGAAGCAAGGCGATGCAGAACAGCAGGGGCAGCGCAATCCGTAGCGTAGTCTTCATGGCGGTATCTCCTTCTATTTCTCTATCTTCAGATAAACAAAACGCGCATGGGCGGACAAGCCGGAGCCATGCGCGGAAAACACATCGCTCCGCTTGTTGCCACACAAGTATCCATCCACGAAATGGGGACGCGAAATTGGAGGATGTATTTTTTCCAAAGTGGAAAAATAGTCCCCAATTTCGTGGCAATATAAACTTGTATGGCATTATAATTATAACAAGCCAAAAAGGGAAAATCAAGGAAAAACTACCGCTATACACCCATAATCCTATACTTGCACACACCCTCACCGGACTTCTTCTCAATCACTTTCCCATTCAGCGCCGCGACCCATTTCTGGCTGAAGGCGGTGCTGCTGAAGTAGGCGTTGAAGTTTTGCTGTGGGAGAACGACGTATGCCTGATCGTCCTCCTTGTTGGCGGCATAGTATTTGTACAGCATGACGCTGGCTTCCACGGGTACACCTTTGGGTGTTAGTTCTGTCAGGCACCGGAGCACATCTTCCGACAGCTCGAAGTCCTTGTTTTTCAGCGGGCCGAGCTCCAGCGCGTCGGCCAGAATGTCGTCAAAGCGCAGCACCCACGCGCCCCTGGAATTGGAGGCGAAGGGCGGAATCAGCATTTGCTGCACCTTCTTTACCCATTGGGTGCGAAATCCCGTCTTGAGCGCCTGCACCTTGGTGACGACCTCCTTGCGCACATCGTCGGGATTGGCCTCCACAAAAGCGACGATGTTGTCCACATGCCGAATCAACCAGCCTTCTCCTTCCGGCGTCACCAGCTCCGGAAACTCGTCAGAATATTCCCCATAGTTCACTCTGAGCCTCGGATCGTTTTGATCCGGGGCCTTTTTCATTTTCTCCGTTGAGAGACTGCACCAGGCCAGCAATGCGCGGCGGGCGGTTTCGATCCGGTCATAACCATTGCTGCCATCCGGGAACAGATACCCGCGCGCAAGGATCGTCAAAATACGCTGAAAGCCGGTAAAGTCCAGCATCATCGGGAGCGTGAATCGTCCCATATAGGAAGTGTCCCTCTTGCTGTCCGCCTTGTAGACGGGAAACTCCGTGTAGGCCCGGAATTCTTCAAGCTCGTTTACCATAGCTTCCACCACGCTTTCTTCTTTTTCGGTTTCGTGCGGTCAACAGTCAGGCGCATTGCGGCAGCGGGAAGCACCTCCATGATGAAACGGCGCTTGCCCAGAAGTTCCGCGCATTGGACGGCTGTCTCCTGGGGGATGCCTGTCGGCATCTCCTCTCCATGAAACCACAGCTTAGGATTCAATATCTCAATGCAGTTTCGTATAAGCTGTTCTTGCCAGTCAGGTTTCCCAACCGTATCCCGCAGCATTTTCCGGAGCTGCTTGCTGTCATCCCGCTTTATACCCTTGTGCTTCTGGAGCTCAACAATCCGGAACTGCTCATCCAGATCCATCAGAATATCTCCCAGAATGCGGTATCCACCGCAGCGGAAATCACAGAAGTATTCGTAGTCAAAGGGCACCTTTGAACTCAGAAATGCGTACATCATCTCAAGCCGCTCTTCCTTCGGCGTGAATTGCCAGTCAGACTCCCGCAGGGCCGCCAGCGCGCGGCGAACGCTTCCAGGTTGTATCCATCGGAATTCCTGATAGAGATCATCCACGCTGATCTCATTCTCCTTATCCTGTGCAAACAGGATGCGCTGGATATCCTTTCGGTAATTGGTGGAGGGCTGGATATGACGGTATGCTTCGCAGCGCCGTTTGGCCTCTTCGTAGTCCGCAATGATCGAGCGGACGCTCTCCAGCGTCTCGGGATCGAGCTTTTCCTTCCAGTTAGGATCGGCGGCAAAGGTGAACAGCTCAGCGCTGTCCGCCTGCGTCGGTCTGCGGCAAAGCGTCTGCTTCCAGAGCTGCCGGGCATAGTAGGGGGTGCGTTCCAGATTCGCTGTGATCTCATCCCATTTAATATCTGCAAAAAATGCTTTCAGGCGTTTGGCCTTGGACGGTTCGTGCCATTTGTGTTCATCGGGATCACCGGCAATCCCCTTGTATTTCAGAAAGAGGCTCTTCACCGCGGTACGGCTGCCAAGGTATTCTGAAAGCTCCGGCTTGATACCGCTCTTGGCTGAGTCGATCTCCAACCCGGTGAGGATGGTCAATATCTCCGTCTCCTTGCGGTACTGTTCACGCTCTTCTGCCGGGAGGCTCTCATCATAGGCGAGAATGCTGCGCCGCAGGGCGGCGTTGGAAATCTGCCCGACACGGGATGAGAAGGTGCTTTTGACTGTCTCAAATCTCGCGCGCCAGTCGTTGGCATCAGCGATCAACGGCTCCGCTGATGGAATTTTCAGCAATGGCAGATTGTCCGCGTTCTCCAGCCCACCTTTATAATTTCGGCTGATGCAGCGGCTCAGGAGCGGCTCTGCGTAGAGATGAACGGTATCGCCGTCGTAGTCCGCGCCGCCCAGTCGATCCGGGATCAGAGAACGGGAATCGACCATGGCGACATAGTGCAGGATGGACAGATATTTCTCCCGCAGCGGCCCTACGGGATCAAGCGGCGTGACAAGCGCTTCCTCATTGCGGGAGATGTGCGGATTGCGCAGGATCGTGAGCTGCTCCGGCACGGAATAGGCGGGCTGCGGCGCATAAATCTCCGCGCCGGACAAGCACTCTCGCATGAGAACGCGGTATGCCTGCTCGGAGGTCGTGCGGGCGATGACGGCCAGAAGACGCATGAGATCATCGGACAAGTACCGTATGTCTCCGCTGACCATCAGCTTGCCGATGCCGTAGTTTTCCCGGATCTGCTTTGCCTTGTCCGCAAGCTCCTTTTGAAAAACATGCTCGCTGAGGAAGGCGGGGTTCTTATAGAGTATCTCTGCTCTTATCCTGCGCTGGTCAACAATATCCAGCTCCGGATTATCCCGATCCGCGCAGAAATAGTTGAGCTGCCATTCCCTGTTGGCAATGGCATTGTAGTAGGCGGTCTCTGTCTCCTTTGTCAGCCAGGTCCGCTCTGCGCTTTCCGGGGAGCTGTCCCAGCCAAGAGGGAGATCGTGTGGACGGTATTCCTCGGCAGTGATGGCGGCGGTATTCAGAAGCTGAAAATTCAGCTCTGTCAGCCCATCCCGGCTGCGCTTGTCCATACCGGAAACAAACAGACGATGGTCGTATTTACAGCAGCGATCTAGGTATTCGCGCCAGGTCAGGCGGTTTTCCTTCATCCAGCCCCAGCCCTTGCACATGCTTTTGGTCAG
>Ga0247611_10002743_pt1 | contig 27490 bp, 23 predicted proteins | sample 177DNAGHGhighgp2_FD_192422 | JGI IMG/M metagenome (GOLD analysis project Ga0247611, IMG submission 192422) | Sheep rumen microbial communities from Palmerston North, Manawatu-Wanganui, New Zealand - 1770 DNA GHGhigh gp2 | ecosystem: Host-associated > Mammals > Digestive system > Stomach > Rumen... | reverse complement strand
TGAGTATGATTGCGGCACTGGCGGCATACTGTTTCTTCGACAATAAGCCACAGGCACTCAAGGGATATTGTATTGAAAACACCAAGCAACTTATGCTGTTTTAGAACTTCTTATCCCGAACTGGCGTCTGACATGATGCCTACACTGGCTGCCCTCACAGGGGCTACAGCCTATCTTCCGCAACATCTTAACGGCATCAACATCCTGCCACTGTTCTACGGTGGAAAGGTGGATACCGACAACCGACTGCTTTACTGGGAATTTCCGGGGGTACAGCGGGCAGCAAGAAAAGGAGACTGGAAATGTGTGACGGTGAAACGCAATGCACCACTGGAATTATACAACCTAAGCAACGACCCGGGCGAAACGAAGAATCTGGCGGATGAGTATCCGGAGATAGTGCAACAGTTTGACCGCGAGATGAAAGCCATTCGTACGCCCTCAGAGAACTGGCCGTTAGAGGGAGAGTGATCCCGGTGGTAATGACATGATATTTGCCGGTGCGCGGTCAGCCTCCAGCTCTGCCTTCATGAAATCCATGTGGGGCGCAACATGCTCAAAGAAATGACGGTATCCATCACACAGATAGTTTAGGGCGGGCTGTCCTTCACCACAAGACACAAAACGGTTCTTCGGACACTCCCCATGACAGGCAAACAGCCATCTGCACTTCCGGCACTGGTCGGGCAGATGGCCGTTCTTCATTGCCCCAAACTTGTTCTGCTGTTCACTATAAGCCATTTCGGTGATGCTCTTCTCATGAATGTTACCCAACAGATGGCGGGGCGAGACAAAGTGGTCGCATGAATAGACATCGCCGTTGAATTCCATGACCAGCGCATGACCGCAACTTCCCGACATAGAACACAGTCCTGGTGTCACGCCAACCCAGTTGGCAAGAGTGGCATCAAACAGTTGGATGAAATACTCTCCCACATCTTTCGTTACCCACTCGTCGAAAAGAGTGCAGAGGAAGTCTCCCCATTGCTTAGGGGTAACAGAATAGTCAGTGACTTTTCCCTGTGCATCGCGTTCCACGACAGGAGTGAACTGAATATAGTGGCAGTTGATTTCCTTAAAGAAATGATAGAACTCTAAGGGATAATCACCATTGAAAGCGTTCACCGTTGCCATGGCATTCCATTCCACACCGTGCCTGTTGAGCAGACTGACTGCATCCATGACCTTGCGGAAGGTTGGCTTCCCGTTCCTTGTTCGTCTGTATCGGTCATGAAACGCTTCGGGACCGTCGATGGAAAGTCCCACCAGCCAGTTGTTCCTCCTGAAGAAATCACACCACTCATCCGTGAGTAGTGTGCCGTTTGTCTGGATACAATTATCTATCAGATGTCCACAGGCATATCTCCGCTGTAGTTCAATCGCCTTCTGATAGAATGAAATGGGACGGAGCAAAGCCTCTCCACCATGCCATGTGAACAACACTTCGCGTTGTGTCTGCGCCTCGATATACTGACGGGTGAATCGTTCGAGAAGTTCCTCGCTCATCAGATGCCGACGGGAGTTGTCATAAAGCTTCTCTTTCTCCAGATAATAACAGTATTCGCATGCCAGATTGCACTGGGCACCGGCAGGCTTCAGCATGACATAGAGCGGATGCGCGAAAGGCTGGGCGATGGAACCGTTGTTCATTTATACTTCTTGATGAGTCGTCCGATAGCTTTATCGAGAGATTCCGACGGTTCGATAATATTATAGTCTTTCCAGAAATCTGGGTCTTTGAAGAAATCGACTTTATCATAGAAGGCATCACGGGAGTCGAAAGTGACCCTGCCACGGATGGGCTGCACATTCTCACGCTCCATATCTGTGACCACCATCTCGCAGCATGCCGTGAAGGCTGTCTTGAAAAGGCGTCGCTTCCAGTCACAATTGAACCGGAAAGTGTTGCGGATATAACTGATACTCGTGAGGCTGTTCTCATATTTATAGTCAATCGTACATGAAAGCTCCCTCGGTCTGAACCGCACGCCCGCAGGTTTCCTCACCAGCATACTATTGGTTGCCTTATCCTGGTCGCTCATGTCAAGCTCCAGTTCGGCACGGGTAAACGCCAGCGTCTCACGGTCGATGTAAAACTTACCATAATACAGGGCGTATGGCTGGGGTATCTTCGGAGAGATGGAAACGACAAATTGCTGACGGTCATTGATGGTTGCCGGAAATTCCATTGTGAAGTTGTATTTCGAGAGTTCTTCGGCATTCAACAGCAATTCAGTGTTCTTGACAACATCAAGGAAGACTGGAAGCACGGGACCGCCATTGACCTTGATTCCCAACGTGTCGCTCTGCTTGGGACTGAGCAGCCGACGCCCTTTCCTGATGGCAACCTTGTCGCGGCCAATGTTATACTTATAGGATGTCTTGTACATGTCGAGAACACCTTCGGCAATATAGATGTGATGCTGCCGCTTCATTGCCGTCTCCCGATAGAAGCAGTTGTAGAGTATGGGTTGTTTGCTGTAATTGTCTGGAATCTTCCTGATGGCAGTGAACATCAGCTCTTCGGGATCGTTGGTCCATACCACCACCTCCTTTAATTGGATGGCAGCAGGAGTAAGCATGATTTTCATCACATCATTGTTTCGTTCCGAAACTTTGATGCGCTTTGTCTTATAGCCAAGATGGGAGATCTGAAGGTCAGCGGGCATAACATCCGTCTTCAGAATGAAGAAACCGTCCTCATTGGTGACGACCGACACATTTGCCTTGCTCCCCGACACATTCACCTGTGCTAAGGCATCATGTGTCTTTTCATCATAAACAGTTCCGCTAAACACATACTTTTGTGCTGGCAACAGTTGGAAGGAAAGGGTCATTAAGATAATAAGAATACACTGTCTCATACAATCTCCTTTCTCTTTTATATTTGCTACAAATATAATTAAAAATCTTCTTTTTACCTGCTTCCGCTTGCATTATTAGACATTATTAACGCATTATTCCCCTCGCATTCCTCCCGAGAGTGTCCTTCCTCATATTAATATTTCTTAATTCTTGTCTTATTATCCTGTTGAAAGCATGGAGCATTAAGTATTAAACACTATCTTTGCATAGTAAATTGGGATTTAAATAACCTAAAAAAATAATTTAAAACATGGCAATTCCTGTTGTATTTTGGCTTGTACCTATAGCATCAATATGTGCTCTGGGTATGGCGTGGTTTTTCTTTAAAAGTATGATTCAGGCTGACGAGGGTACTCCTCGGATGCGTGAAATCGCTAAGTATGTGCGTGACGGAGCTATGGCTTATCTGAAGCAGCAGTACAAAGTGGTGCTGTATGTGTTTATCGCATTGGCAGCACTCTTCTCTTTCATGGCATACGTGCTTCATGTTCAGAACCCATGGGTGCCTTTCGCATTCCTCACGGGTGGTTTCTTCTCAGGTCTGGCTGGCTTCTTCGGAATGAAGACTGCTACTTATGCTTCTGGCCGTACGGCTAATGCTGCTCGCAAGAGTCTTGACGCAGGTTTGAAAATCGCCTTCCGTTCTGGTGCGGTGATGGGATTGACCGTTGTTGGTCTTGGCTTGCTTGACATTGCCATCTGGTTTATAGTATTGAATGGTCTTACTGACGAGAGTCTCATTGCCATTACTACCACGATGCTGACTTTTGGTATGGGTGCTTCTACACAGGCATTGTTTGCCCGTGTCGGTGGTGGTATCTACACGAAGGCTGCCGACGTTGGTGCAGACATCGTGGGTAAGGTGGAAGCTGACATTCCTGAAGACGACCCGCGTAATCCTGCTACCATCGCAGATAATGTTGGTGACAATGTGGGTGACGTGGCCGGTATGGGTGCCGACCTTTATGAGAGTTATTGCGGTTCTATTCTTTCAACCGCTGCTTTGGGTGCTGCTGCCTTTGCCGGTGCAGGTGAAACGCAACTGAAAGCCGTTATTGCCCCAATGCTTATCGCAGCCGTTGGCGTATTCCTCTCTTTGCTCGGTATATTCCTTGTCCGTACGAAGGAAGGCGCAACGATGCGCGATCTGTTGAAATCACTGTCGCTTGGAACGAATGTTTCTGCTGTCCTCATTGCCATTGCCACCTTTGCCATTCTCTATTTCCTTGGTGTTGAAAATTGGCTTGGTCTTTCCTGCTCTGTTATAAGTGGTCTTGCTGCAGGTGTTATTATCGGTCAGGCAACAGAATACTATACTTCTCATTCATACAAACCGACCCAGAAGATATCTGAGGCAGGACTTACTGGTTCTGCTACCGTGATTATCAAGGGTATCGGTACGGGTATGATCTCTACTTGTATTCCTGTGATTACCATTGGTGTCGCTATATTGATGAGTTATATGTGTGCCAATGGATTCGACCTCTCCATGTCATCAGAGAGTCTTGCCCATGGTCTTTACGGTGTAGGTATTGCTGCCGTTGGTATGCTTTCCACATTGGGTATTACGCTTGCTACTGATGCTTACGGTCCTATAGCCGACAATGCTGGTGGTAATGCTGAGATGAGTGAGTTGGGTGAGGAAGTACGTCATCGTACAGATGCACTCGATGCACTTGGCAATACAACTGCCGCAACAGGTAAGGGATTCGCCATTGGTTCTGCAGCTCTTACTGCTTTGGCATTGCTCGCTTCTTATATCGAGGAAATCAAGATTGCCATGGAACGTGCAGATGTAATGATGACCAATGTGAAGGGTGAAGTGATTTCAGCCGCTCAGGCAACCATTCCCGACTTCATGAACTACTTCCAAGTGAACCTGATGAACCCGAAAGTGCTCGTTGGTGCCTTCATCGGTGCTATGGCAGCGTTCTTGTTCTGCGGTCTTACGATGGAGGCTGTGGGTCGTGCAGCCCAGAAGATGGTTGTTGAGGTACGTCGTCAGTTCAAGGAGATTGCCGGTATTCTGGAAGGAACAGGCACTCCTGACTATGGCCGTTGCGTAGAAATATCCACACGTGCCGCTCAGCACGAGATGATCTTCCCGTCAATCCTCGCTATCATCATTCCAATCATCGTGGGATGTGTGCTTGGCGTAGCAGGTGTTCTCGGTTTGCTCGTCGGTGGTCTTGCAAGTGGTTTCACACTGGCTGTCTTCATGGCAAATGCCGGTGGTGCCTGGGACAACGCCAAGAAGAATGTCGAAGAAGGTAACTTCGGTGGTAAGGGTAGCTTCGCACACAAGGCAACAATCGTGGGTGACACGGTGGGCGACCCGTTCAAAGACACCAGCGGTCCTTCTCTGAACATCCTGATTAAGCTGATGTCTATGGTCAGCATCGTCATGGCTGGTCTGACAGTCGCTTTTGCATAGGCTCTATTTACCTTATTATAAATAAAAGGCAGGAAACTATTTAATCATCGTTTCCTGCCTTTTTCGTTTCATCCGAATCCCTTTACTCTATACTTTCGATGTTCAGATTCGTCACGCTGCTGGCGAAGTCGCCCGTCCTTTCCAGTGGGAAGCAGAGCGTCTGTATGTACTGCATGCTTCCCCTCTTCTGGATAGCCAGCGTCTGCCGAAGCTGTCCATCCACATACAATCGTGTTTCCCTGGATGTACATTCAATGCTGAGTGACACCTTGCCTGAGCCGGGAAGCTGATAGTCGAAGGGACAGATGGTTCCTTCGTGGGCAAAGGCGAGACACCCCGTCTCAGGAGCAGACAGGTAAAAGGTGGCATGAGGACTCGTTGTCAAGACCGTTCCTTGTTTTTCGGGGGCACAGTCTACATCGAAGGAGATACGGTAGCCGTAGCCAGCTTCCGTTAGAGGCAGTGTACTGGAGGCTTTGACTTGGGCGAGACGGAAAGAATTGTTGGGAACACGTCCCAGTTCATTGACACCTGGAGCCTCGCTTAACTGGGTTCTCCTATTGTCAAACTCGGCATAGGGCAGCGAGGTCAACTGTCCTGTCCAGCATTTCGTTGCCATCGTCTGCAAGGCAGGGTAAACGCGATGGTGAATATCCTTCACCGTGATGCCATTGCCGATATGGTCGTTCCACACGGCAAACATTCCTCCTTCTATCTGCCGGTCACGCTCGTCAAACTTCTGATTCCCGATGACTGCCGGTGTCCAGTGCTCATAGAGATACTGACAGTTGAGGTAATCATTATAATAGCCTGCCAACGGGACGATATAGACAAATCCGTCAGGAATAGACACCAGCTGATACCCCAGCCGTTTCATCGAATCGGGCTGGGCATAGCCATTGTACCAGCAATTCATAAGTACACCCTCATGACGCACAGGGGTTTGTCCTTTTGCATGTGTCAGTGCTCCCCACAGCATGGGTTTCTTCCCATAGCTCTCCACAAGTGACAGATAATGGTCGGTATAGGCACGGAACTGTTCCACTACTTCCTGATCCTTATTCGAGTATTCGTCTGTACCGATATTGACATGAGGTCCACGGAAAACGGGTTTATCACCGGAAATATACTCTTTGAAAAGATTGTCCATGAAAGGATAGATGTCTGGATTGGAAAGGTCGAAATGGTCCATCCCGTACTCCTTCGAGCCAAACTCCGGACGATAATGGGTGAATGCCAGCACGTGAGCAGGAGAATCAATCTCGGGAATAATCTCCACTCCATACTGCTCGGCAAGCTGCTGCAACTCAACGAATTCTGCCTTTGTATAACTCCCGTCACGGGCTGTCAGACCGGGATAGGTGTCACATTCCAGACGGAAAGCGGCTGGGGTCTTCATCCAGTCATTGTCGAACAACTTCAAGAATCCGTTGTCATTGAGGTGAAGCTGCAGGGTGTTCATCTTATAATAGCTCATGACTTTGACGAGTTGGCGCAGATAGCTCATCGGGATATACTTGCGTCCGACATCGAGCATGAATCCGCGCAGAGGGTATTGCGGTTCATCGACAATCGTACCGCAGGGCAAGCTCAGGGACTGCCCCTTTCCTTTGTCAAACAACTGGAGCAGTGTGCGTGTAGCCCATAGGGCACCTTCAGAACCGGGCGATGAAATCTCGATGACGGGTGTGCCGTAAATGTCAGCACGCCCGATACTCAGCTGGTATCCTTCCGTGGACATCGTGTCATGCTTACGGCAGATGAAGACGATGTCTCCCCGACGGGGCTTCCCACCGGTCCTGACGGTGAGCGACGGAACCCGGGCATCCCCGCCTCTGAGTAAGGCATAGTCTTCTGCCAGCTTTCTGGCAGCCGGTCGCAAGAACTTAGAAAGCACAAGGATGCGGCCACTGGGCACAATGCTTCCCTCTCCCGCTTTCCATGAAGTAACCTCGGGGATGACAAACGGTTTCTCGTTGGACTGAGCCTGAGAATCAACAGCCAATAACAGCACTAAGAATAGCAGAAAACTTCTCATAATTCATCTTATTATCTGATGCAAAAATACAATTTTACCCAATAACTGTGGCAGAAAAAACATAAAATCTTCCTAAATAGTCCCTCATGTGACAACATATCAAATTTAATTCGTATTTTTGTGGCTAATATAATTGATAATGACATGAAAATAATCGACGAGCATCTGATAAACGGAGTGATTGAAAAAGCAAGGAAATCGCCACGCCTGAGGATGAACTACAATTTCCATCAGAGCCTTGACGACAAGTGCCATCGGTTCCTCAACGCACTGGAAATGGGAACGGAGATTCCCATTCATCACCATGTGACAAAGGATGAGACTTTCATTCTCTTGAAAGGAAGGTCCTTTCGTCACGCATGAGAAAGACGGTATCCTTGAAAGGTTGAATGGGAAGTCGACAGACAATAACGACAAGAGAACAGAATAACAATAAAAAGTAGAATCATGAAAAAGTGTATCCTATTGACAATAGCCCTTGTCATGCTGACAATGAGTTCAAGAGGGCAGGACAAAGACGGAAAGCTCACGGTGAGAATCAGCTCAGGACTTGTCCAGGGAATCATTCAGGAAGGCACACAGGCTTTCCTCGGAATACCATACGCGGAGGTCGAACGCTTCATGCCGCCTAAGCCGATGAAGCCCTGGGAGGGTGTGAGACAGTGTAACCTATGGGGACCACAAGCCATGCAGCAGACCAACCGCCCGATGAGCGAGGCTGAGATGTCTGAGAACTGCTGCGTGCTCAACGTGTGGACGACCGACCGCAACGCCCGTAAGCCTGTGATGCTGTGGCTCCACGGCGGCGGATTCGACTCGGGAACATCGGCATGGGATCCCGGTATGTGCCTGGCGAGGAAGGATGTGGTCGTGGTGGGCATCAACCACCGCCTGAACATCCTCGGATTCCTCGATCTCTCCCCTTGCGGAGAGAAGTATAAGTATTCGGGGAATGTGGGGATGCTCGACTGTGTAGCCGCCCTCCAGTGGGTACACGACAACATCGCACAGTTCGGAGGCGACCCGCAGAATGTCACCATCTTCGGAGAGTCTGGCGGCGGCGGCAAGGTGGGCACACTGCTCTGTATGCCTCCTGCCAGAGGACTGTTCCACAAAGCCATCATCATGAGCGGTACGATTCTCAATGTCAACACCAAGGCGATGACAGAAGAACTGGGCATGGCTGTGCTGAAGGAACTGGGCATTGACAAAAAGGATGTTGACCGCATCAAGAATGTTCCCTATCAGGAACTGTATGCCGCCGGACAGCGTGCCATGGCTGCCAGTATCGGCACACGTCGTCCCGGCACGCCCATGATGTGGGGATTCGGACCGACTCCCGACGGTGACGTATTGCTGAAACAACCCTTCCAACCCGACTTTGCCGACTTCAACGACGACATCCCGATACTCATCGGAACGACATTCAACGAACTGCAACGCGTGGCATACAACCGCCAACTGTCATTTGAAGAAGCTCGTACCCAACTACAACGGACGTTTGGCGACGAGACCGACAACTACATCAGTGCCTTCCGTGAAGCCTATCCGCTCCGTCCGAAAGAACTGCTGGCTCAGGATCTGGTGAGCATCGACTGGCTGTTCCGTCCCAAGACACTCATCACGGCTGATGCCATCGGAGGACATCGTAAGGCTGACACCTATGCTTATATGTTCACCGTCAACGAGGCTGACAACCGAGGACAGAAAGGGTCGGCTCACGGCGCAGAACTGAAATACTGCTTCGACGTGCTCCACCACTACTCTAACCAGCTGTCGCAAGCTACCATCGATGCCAACAAGCAATGGGCAGACATCATGAGTTCTGTGTGGGCTTCGTTTGCACACGACGGCAACCCTGACACGGAGAACCGCTACGGCTGGCATCCTTATACGAAGGAGAACGGTGAACTGCTGGAATTCGGCGGTTCCTCTCCCAGCTTACACAACAATCACGACAGGAAACTTGAGGAAATCATCAACCGACACTGCTTCAAACAGCTCGACGAGTTTCATAAAAAACAAGCGGCTGGGAAGTAACCACAAGCCCTTATAATATTAAGGTGGAAATGTTAAATAAGCATTCCCACCTTATTTTTTTGCCCGAAAAGTTTGGAGCGTTAGCAGAAACTGATTACTTTTGCGGTGTAATAGCAAAGTAGTACACCAAAACACTAAGAGATATGATTGAAATAGCCAACCTCAGTTTCAAGTATCCCGGCCAGACAGAGCCGGTGTTTACAGACTTCAGCCTCACATTGGAGGAGAACAAAGTCTACGGACTTTTGGGTAAAAACGGTACAGGCAAGTCAACGCTACTCTACCTCATCAGCGGTCTGCTGCGCCCAGCCACAGGTTCCGTGTGCGTCGATGATACCGATACCTACGAACGACAGGTAGAGACGTTGCGGGAAATCTTCCTCGTGCCGGAGGAATTCGACCTGCCGTCGATGACCTTGAAGCAATATGTCAAGCTGAACGCACCCTTCTATCCCCGCTTTAGCCGTGAGGTGCTGGAGGAATGCCTGAAAGACTTCGAGCTGACGACCGACCTGAAGTTGCAGGCCTTGTCGATGGGACAGAAGAAAAAGGTCTTCATGTCGTTCGCTCTTGCCGCCAACACCCGCTATCTGCTGATGGACGAGCCGACCAACGGGCTGGATATTCCTTCAAAATCGCAGTTCCGGAAGGTGGTGACTCAGAACATGAACGACGAGCGCACCGTCATCATCTCCACGCATCAGGTGCACGACGTGGAGTCGCTGCTCGACCACATCCTCATCCTTAGTCAGCGCGAGCTGCTGCTCAATGCCTCCACGGCAGAACTGACGGAGAACTACAAGTTCGAATACCGTTCCGTGGACGACGGCAGCACCGTCATCTACAGCGAACCGTCGCTACAGGGCAATGCCGTCATGGCAGAACGCCAGGCCGATGATGCTGAGACGCAGCTGAATCTTGAACTGTTGTTTAATGCCGTAACGAAAGGACTGCTGAAATGAAGAACTTCAATCTACAACGCTTCGCCCGTGTCTTGCGGCTCGACTTCATCGAAGGACGCAGCCAACTGTTATGGCTGACGCTCGCCGGACTGATGATCTATCTGTTTTTCTTCTGGTTTGCCTATAACATCGGCATGACTTCTGTTGTTGTTGACAACTTGGTGTTCCATGTGTGTGAGGGTGTGGGGGCGTTTGGCAGCATAGCCATGTTCCTCTTCTTCCTTGCCGTTGCCAGTTCTCTCTTCCGGAAAGAACAAAAGAAGGCGAAGCGCACGGCTTACCTGACGCTACCTGCCACGAATCTTGAAAAGTTTCTTTCACGCTGGGTCTATATGCTCACATTGTCGGTGGTGGGCGGCTTCCTGACTTTCTTCGTGGCGGATGCCATCCACATGGCTTGGCTCTGGCTGACAGACAAGCCCGTCATTGCTGCTACGACCTATTTCCTGAAAGCTTTCCCACAAACGTCAAACTTCGGTCCTCACGAGACATGGCTCAACGTCTTGTGCCTCTATAGCGTTTTGGTGTCAGCCCATGCTTTCTTCTTGTTAGGCGGCATCCTGTTCCGTAAGTACCAGACCGTAGCCACTGCCATTGTCGGCAGTATGCTGTTCCTTGTGTTTGCCCACTTTGTAACTCGCGACCAACCATACATGCGCGGCATTCCATACGCCTGGTATTACTCGTGCTTGTCGGTCTTCTTCGTTGCGCTCACCTGCGCTTTCACCGTCCTTGCCTACCGGCTGTTCTGCCGCTGGCAAATAGCAACCTATCATTTTGTGAACCTGCCATGAACATACAGTTTTCCTTCCGCCGTTTCTGGCACGTACTCGTCTGGACGTTAGTCTACCAGAAGCGCCAGCTGCTGACGTTGTTCGGCGTGGCTATCTTTGCCTTTGCCACTTTCGAGTTGTTTGCATGTATCCAAGCCAGAAATAGTTATGAGTACAACATAACCTTTATGCATGGGCATGAATCGTACCTTATTAATATTGCTTTGCGTGATATTGTCGGTGAATGTTTGGTTGTCGGAGAAGTGCTGTTGTGCATCGGTGCCGTTATCGCTTTCAATCAACTGCACCGTAAGAACGAGAGCCGCCGCCTGTTGATGCTGCCAGCCTCAAATTTGGAAAAGTTCGTGGCTCGATGGGTAATCTACTTGCCTGTACTGTTTGTCCTTTATGTTGTAGCCTTCATGCTTGGCGACCTGCTGCGCATGGCTGTCTGGCCTGCGTTCTCCGACAAGATCAGTTTCCCCACAGCAATACCGAAGTTCTTCTCCAGTCTGAAGTATATGATCGTCTGGACATCAGAGCTTCATCTTCTTCAGATACTCGTGATATGGGGTCTCTTCTGGTTCTTCCATGCGCTGAGCCTGTTCTGTAGTGTGTGGATAGGCCGTTGGGGATGGTTGCCGGTGACCGTGGTATTCTTTGGCGTCATGGCTCTTTTCATCCAGACAAAATACCAAGGAGAGTATCTTGAGGTGCTCTATCTGATGGCGGGCGTGCTGATGATTGCCGCCTACTGGCTGTTCTGCCATTTCCCCAAGTACAAACTGTTTCACTTTAAAGACTGACCACCGATGACTTTCTCAAACGACAAAGCGATATACCTGCAGATGGCAGACCGCCTCTGCGATGAGATTTTAGCAGGAAAATACAAGGACGACGACCGCATACCTTCGGTTCGCGAGTATGCCGTCATGCTGGAGGTGAACACAAACACCGCCGTCAAAGCCTACGAAGAACTCGCCCGCGCAAACATCATATACAATAAGCGCGGACTGGGCTACTTTGTCACCAAAGGAGCACGTAAGCAAATCTTGAAGGAACGGAAACGGCTGTTCATGAAAGAGCACCTACCGGAAATGTTCCGGCAGATGCGTCTCCTGGACATCGACATCAAAGATATTGTCGAGGCGTGGGTCAAATGACCACGGCAGTGCCACTTGTGGCAACCATCAGCATAGAGTTGGATTCACCGATGGTCTCATAGTCAATGTCAATGCCTACGATAGCATTGGCTCCCATCTCCCGTGCACGATCCATCATTTCATTCATCGACGTGTTCTTTGCCTCGCGCAGAACCTTCTCATAACTGGCAGAGCGTCCGCCAACGATGTCGCGGATGCCTGCAAAGAGGTCCTTCACAAAGTTTGCACCAATGATGGTTTCACCTGTCACCACACCTTTGTACTCACGGATGGTGCGGCCTTCGATTGTCGGAGTTGTTGATAGTATCATAATCGTTCTGTTTTAAAAGTTTTCATGTCATTCTTACGATGCAAAGATAAGATATTATTGTGAATCTTGCAAGTACAAAACGCATAAAACGATTCAAGCAAAAAGGATACAAGACCATCAGCATGGTAATCCATCCCCCACTTCATCATCCTCCGTTTTGCCGTCAAAGAACTTGACAAAAACTTGTCGGAGAAAAGTGATGAAAGAGAAGTTAAATTGTGTAAAAACCGATTCTTCACTCTTCATTCATCATTCTTCATTTCGCGAAAGCATAGCTTTCGCAGCACGAAAGGTTAGCTTTGGCGCGGTCAAAGCTTATGTTTCATCGCATGAAACATGGTCTTTCACACGACGAAACATGGTCTTTGGCGCAGCGAAACCTTACCTTTGGCAAATTCGTATTTTGTATACCGCCCGTTTACAGTTTAAGATCCGTGTAACCATTTGTCAGCCAATACTTTACGAAAAACCTCAAAAATCGCCGTTTTTTCGACCGAGTGACCCTTTCGTTCGTTCTGATGCCCTTTATTTGGGGTCAAAATTCGAATATTATTTGACAATCCAATTATGCCAACAACATTATCAATAAGAACAAAAAAATGACCTTGACCAATTATAAACTTTAAATCAATAATCGTTCTAACTTATTTTTCCATTTCTCCCAATGTGGCATTTCGCTGGTAAGAAGAGTATAAAAATCTTTGGAATGATTGCGATATACCAGATGACATAGTTCGTGGATAATTACATATTCAACACAACATCTTGGAGCGCAAATAAGCCGAGGATTGAGAACAATGTGTCCACTTGTCGTACAATACCCCCATCGCTTGTTCATTGTCTTGATAGATAAACTTTGTGGTTTCACACCATAGACTGAGAATTTCTCTATGATGGGTTTGGCATATTCAGGAAATTTAATGTTCGCACGTTGGCGATACCATGTTTGCAATAAGACGCCAGCATCTTTCTTGTGACGACATTCTATTTCGATGATGTTGTTTTGGTAATGAACAGCATTCGTATTACTTTCTTTCACTCTTAACATACACTGGCGACCCAAATACAAATGTGATTCCCCACTGATGTATTGGCGTTTGGTTGTAGGTGTGCCAAGTGATTCAAAGAATCGTTTTTGTCGTAATATCCACGCTGCCCTCTTATGGACTTTTTCCCGTATTTGTTCTAAAGTAGCATCCTTGGGAGCTTTTAAATAAATACTGCCATCAGGGTTCACACAGATACTCAACGATTTTCTTTGTGCAAATTCAATATCATAGGTGATGGTGGTTGCTCCGTATTGTATGCTATCACTTGTTATTTGATCCATATCTTTGCTACATCTACACAGCCGTCAATAATTACATCCATATCATCAAATGGAAAATCAACTCCGTATTTCCGCTTGATGTTATCTATCAACTCGTCTTCCAATTCTATCTTCATTCTGCCAATAATGTCACTCTTTGATTGCCAATCCACTAATATGGCATCGTCAACTATAACAGTTTTACGAATAATGGCGTCAAAAGCCTTTGTTGTGGATAGAGCCATTTCCTTGACAGGCTGATCAGGAAACAACCGTTTATAGTTCTCCAAGGCAATGCCATAATAAGCTTTCCCCGCATTGTTATGCTCAAGTTCCGCAGGCAATTCACTATCCGTATGGTTCAGCACGTCTTCCTTGAACTGTAACATCCGTTCCAGATATTCATTATCGCTGAGACGCCCTTGTTCGTAGGCTTCGATTGCCTCACGAATAAGTTGGGAGAATTTCTTGTAGAACGCAGGGTCGGAATCCATGTTCTCCTTAATATATTTTGATGTTCGAGAGGCAATGGTATCAGCTTTAGCCGCAGTTCCGACAACACTATCCACCTCTTTCTGGAAGTCTTCAGTATCAAAAATATTCACCAGTTTTGTAATCACCCTTACCTCGTCACTTTCCACGTGGCGGTTGATTAGCTTTTCTATCCTCGCTTCATACTTTTTATAATCGATGGTGTCAGAGTAGCGCAACTGCACAGAAGTTCTCAGTTTTGCAAACATCTTCAAATCATCCTTATATTGCTGAATCTTCTTCTCATCCGTATTCTCATAGAATTCTTTTGTTGAGAGAGCCAACTGTAGAACAGAAGAAAAGGCTGTCAAGCGATCATAAAACTCATGTCGTCGGTCTTCCAAACGTAACGATTGGGCGTAGGCTTCCAAATCCCGCTTGTTGGGAATAGTCTTAAACAAGTCCCAAAGCTCTGAATTCTTCTGTGGCAGTTCTGCAATCTTATCGCTAACAGGAGTCAGCGTTTCACGGAACACATCTTTATCTTCTTCGTCGTACTCAGAATAGATGCTTAGCGCATCATCCAATTCGGCCAACACACCATAATAATCGATGATATAACCATAGTCTTTCCCGTCACAATTTCGATTAACACGGGCAACGGCTTGTAACAATGTATGTCCTGTCAGGTGACGGTCTAAATACATCACCGTCACTTTTGGTTCGTCAAAGCCAGTCAGCAATTTATCTACGACTATCATAATCTCTGGTTCCTCTTGACTCTTGAATCTTGAAATCAGGTTCTCTTGATACTTATTAGGCGTACCGTGCTCATCCATCATCTGTTTCCAAAAAGCAGTCACCTCTTCAGATGTTCCTCCGTATGCAGTTTCCTCACCCTCACGATCATCAGGTGCCGTAATCAACACTTCCGATGACACTTTACCAATCTCATCCAGATATTTCTTATAAAGAATAGCCACCTTCTTCTTGGGTGTTACCAGCATTGCCTTAAATCCTGTATTCTTCCAGTTGTCAGCATAATGTTCAGATATATCCATAGCAATTGAATAAATACGCTGTTCTGTCTGATTAAGAATGTCTGTTCGTGAGAACTTTTTCTTCAAGTCAGCAGACTGCTCCTTTGTCAATCCCTCGCATACGCGGTCAAAGAAACTATCAATGGGACCTTCCGTCACAAATTGAGGCACAATGCGACCTTCGTAGAGCAGAGGCACCACAGCATGGTCATTCACTGCTTGTCTCACCGTATAAACAGGCTTGATAATACCCCCAAAGGTGAGAGCCGTATTTTTATCCTTCCTCATCAACGGTGTTCCCGTAAATGCAATCTTACAAGCATTGGGCAACACTCGATTCATTTGGATTGCCATCTCCTTATATTGGCTACGATGAGCCTCATCTATCAAGACAAAGATATTCGGGTCTGTCAATGGCTGTTTAATCTTCTTGATAGCCGTAGCAAACTTATTGATAACAGTGGTAATCACCGCATCTGTATTACTTTCCAACAACTCAACCAACTTAACCCCAGTTGTGGCATTCTCCACATCCTTTCCACATTTGCGGAAGGTCTTGGTGATTTGATCGTCTAAGTCGGTGCGGTCAGTCACCAATACCATACGTGGATTATGCACAACGGTGGCTATCTTCTGTGCCAGCATCACCATCGTCAACGACTTTCCGCTGCCTTGAGTGTGCCACACCACTCCACCGTTTCGTTTTCCTGCTTCTATCTGCCTTACTCGTTCCACCGTTTCTTTCACCGTGAAATATTGCTGATAACGTGCCAGTTTCTTAACGCCAGCATCAAAGAGTGTGAAATGATAGATGAGTTCTAATAATCGCTCTGGGCGACAGAGGTTATAAAGATATTCATCCTGTAGCGTTGGTGTGCGTATTTCCTCATTGTCTTGATTTACAATGTCCAACAGACGTTTCTGATACTCCAATTCCTCTTCCTTGTTGACATGCATTTCGTGCCACTTGCACCAGAACTTCTGTGCTGAGCCCGTTGTGGCATAACTACCAAAATTGTTGCCGATAGCCAAGAGTAAGGCACTATACACATAAAGTCCCCTGATACCATCGTCTTGCTGATTGCGCAGATGTTGAGAAATAGCCTGTTCTTCTGCTCCCTTAACATCAGGACGTTTGCATTCAATCACCACCAACGGAATACCATTCACAAATAAAACAATATCAGGGCGATAAGTGTCTGCTAAGCCTGTGCGAGCAACGGCGAACTCTTCCGTCACATGATAAACATTATTCTCTGGTTGCTCCCAATCGATATAGCGCATCGTAAAGCTCTTCTTGTCGCCATCAATGCTCTGTTCAAATGCCTTGCCTAATGTCAGCATGTTATATACTGCCTCATTACCGCTCAGATAACCGCCTTCCATCGGTACATTACGCATGGCAATCACTCCGTTCTCTATGTTCTGTTCTGAGAATCGTTCTTCCTTGCGACTGCCCACCCTTATGGAATTAAGTTCTCGCAGTTGTCGTCTCAGCACCTCTTCCAACAGCACATTCGAAATCTTTCCGCCCCGCATCATCAGTGCTTCATCTGGCGAAAGATACTGATAGCCCAACTTCTGCAATAGCTCCAAAGCTGGCTTCTGGCTAATATCGTTTTCCTTGAATGATATTCTATCCATATTTTTGACCACCTATTTGACCACCTATTTGACCACCTATTTGACCACCTATTTGACCACCTTCATTATAATTGTTTCAAAATAATGAAGAAACTTCCACGAGTGCGTCCTTTTCTTGCAATATTACCATTATTAACAAGCACTTCAATATGTTTTTGAATAGCAGACTGATTTATACCAATGGTATCGAGATTCCATCCTTTTTTAAACTCTATTCTGTCACTCTCAACGACCCTTCCGTCAATCAGCGACTCAACGTTTACAGGTAGTGTCATATATAACTATTATCTTTATTCTCTCTTGATTCTAGATAGTATTATCATTGCAACGGATTTGGATTTCTATCGGACTAGGGTGTCCCTGGTTGTTAAAGGGGCATCTATACTATGATTCATTTTTGTTTCAAATATAGTATTTGAATTGTAAAACACCTGCTTTAACATCTTTACCTGCTGTTAAGATTTCTCCAATAGAATCTGCGAACTTGAGAGTAACTGGCAATCCGTCACCATAAATACAGGCATTATAGTTTAATTTTGTTAGACTTAAGATGTCTTTACAGACTATTTCTAAATCCGCTTCCCCCCGTGTAATTTGTATATCAATAGGATTCGGCGTTTCTAACCCCATTTGTGTTTTTAATCGTGGGATAAACCCTTTTGTCCATAAAAAAGCTTTGTTATCGTCATATTGTAAGACCATACCACGAGGGACACAATATTGCTTGTGTCGATACAATTTAAATGCCTTATTATCTCTTATTCTAACCCCAATAATTCTACATTTCCCTAAAGTTGCTTCTTCAAAACCGTTCCATTCATTATCATCAAAGTAGGTTTTGGCATGTATAAACACTTCTTTAGGATATGTGTGAAATTGTTTATAATATGATTCTAATGATTGATTTATAATTTCACATGCATCTTCCTCTCGTAAATGGAATTCTTTAGTCGTTGGATTCCACCAAGGGCCTACATTTCCACGAAATACCATCCCATCACCTGAATCAAGAAACATTTGGGCTGCACAGCATGCGTTATTATTGTTTTCATTTGTCTTTTTATAAACCAACCCAAGATAGCATACTCCGTCCCTAACTTCACCCATCTTCCAAGGTAAGCCGCCTAATTTATAGTAGAGTGCAGCGGAAATATTCCAAGCTTTGGCAGTTTTTATTTTTTCCTCTTGTTGTAATTGCCTTTCATTAAAGCCTTCTGTTGTTATTTTAGATTCTCGAATGATTTGGGTAACAATTTTATCTTCAAGTAATCGGGCTTTTAATTGATTATGAAAATTAACCTCATATTGGAGTGCCTCCCGAATCTCCTGGTCTTCTTCTCTAAATTCTGGAAATAAATTAAGGGAAGTATCTGATAAAATATTCTTTGATGGCCGCACATTAATTGTCTCATCCGATTTTTTTATAGTGGATTTAGGTCTACCATATTGATATATACTTTCTGGAATTACAACTATCCAAACGTTTACTGGTAGTTCTTGCTCTCTATAATAATCAATCAAAGGAGTTACATATATATTCACAAGTTTATGTACTCTAAGATTTGGATCTGCATACCTTAAAGCTTCTTTTATAGAATTCACAGGAACCTCTATCTCTGGAATATTATCGAAATTAACGTGAATTCCAAATACAGATTCAAGACCTTGAAAACATGGGTGTTTTTTGGAGTCCAAAGTGGATGTAATACTTCCATGCAACTTTTCTAAATAATCTTTCATTTTTATTCTTAAATGTTGCGGACCAATAATACCAATGTTTGCTTGTCCTTTGACTTTTTTTGAATCAAAGGGACCAAATAACATTAATCCATCTCTTGGATCTGACGCAGTTTGACCATTTCCAAAAGTTAAATTAGGCTCTTTTATATATTTAATTATTGGTTCAATCATAATAACTCCTCCTCATCCTCTATGGTATTTTCAACTGATTCAATATTCATCTTCTTAGACGGATCTTTATATCCGAAATCGCTCCAAAACCATTCTGGCCGATTATTCATTATGAGTTTATCTCCATCTCTGTTAACCACCAACTCAATATCCCCATTATCATTTTTTAAAGAGAAAATAAATGCTAGTAATAGATCCCTCCATTCCTCATTAAAGAAATTCTTCCCTTTATTGCGCCGGTATGAATGTTGTTTTGCTTGACTCTTTTCTGGTTTAAAACCATCTGTGGTGAAAACTAAATGAGATTTAATAGAAACACCAATGTAAGGAAATAATATAGGAAGAAGAGATATTCCATAATGCCAGTATCCAGAATTCCTTTTATATGTTCCACCTAACGATTTTCTCTTGGTTTTAGTCATTGTTGCAGGAGGGTATGCAAACTCTATATACGGAAATTTATGACTATATTTGGGTTGGTAAAACACGTATTTCCTTCCAGATAATTCTGTTTTTATCATTCCCTTATTCCATAAAATAGTATACAAAAGATAGCGTAAAAAATCTTTGAAGTGATTTTCCACATCTTTATGAGATGGGAATCGATCGCTTTCAAAACCAAATAGGATGTCGTCCAATTTGTATGTATAGGTATTCGAGGGAGGAATGTTTATAATCTCATCATTACGTTTAGCAATACAATTCAATTTTCCGTCAAAAGTAGACAATATATTTGATAGCTGTGCAACAGGAATGTCTTTATTGCTTTCACGTACAGCATTCGCCTGCTCTGGGTTTGAAAATTGATACATAAAAAAAGACTGTGGCATCTTCTTTGCTGTCCACCAAGAGGAATAATAAACTTCCTTTTTACTTTCTATTTGACAATCTGTAATATAATTGTTCTCATACCATTCAGATAAAGATGAACCTATCTCTTCATCATACGATATGCAATCTTTATCCAGCTTCTTTTTTAATTGTTTTAATCCCTCTGCCCAATTGTTATTAAATGGTATCTGATTAAGATTTGGCAATCCAATTGCCAAATGATAAGGAGAATTATCAATATGAAGAGGTATTACAAAATCAGAATTTCCTTTTGTAGTTGCTACACTATTGGCATATTCAAATTCACGTTCTATACCAGGCTTTAAGACACCATCTCTTGTGATATTTTTTGAATATACAAGAAGAACTTTTTTAGATGTATCTATAGCTCTCTGAATAGTGGGCCAGAAACGTTCCCCTCCAAGTAATTCATTTTTGTCAATCCATACTTTATACCCAAGCATCTCCAATCGTGATGCTAACCAGATTGTAAATTCGTTATCTTCTGGTGTTGCATGACTTATGAATATCTGATCTTTCATAAACAAAATCTTTTTTTTCCAGTTAATAATTGCTGCATTAAGCCTCGCTTTTGAGATTGAAGATATGACAATTCATCTTTGGCGAGTTCTATTCCTTTGTCGGCATTGACTAATACGGTTGCTATGGCATTCTGTTCGTCAAGGTTAGGGATCCTCATATGCATATTGAAAAAGTCAGACGGAGTTACGTTTAGTAAACCATGTGCTCGTCCTCCTTCGTTGGCAACCTTTACCAATTCTTTATTGAATATGCCAGATTCACAATACTGCTCGAAATAGTCAATATTGACAGATGCCTTATTCTTTAACTTAAAGCATATATAAAGAGTAGTAACTACGGCTTTATCAAAAGTCTTTAGTCGTTTGATGGCTCCCATAGGGTAACCATTCGAATAACTTTTGTTATAGCAGAATTCATCCTTATGTACTAGGTAGTAGTTGTCAAGGGTTTCACTTGCCACGCTTTTGTTGAAAAAGTCCGTTTGTACAACAAAACCTCTTTGAGCTGAAATTGTAACTACATTTTTATTATCTTCCTCATTTTTTCTTGTGCTTCGTTCTGCAATATCTCCAAGCTTTATTCGTTTCCACTCTCCACTAAATCCTGGCAGGCGTTTTTTGCCAGTAAGGAGTAGTTGCATCAATGCGCGTTTGCGCAATTTGAGTTTTTCAATCAATTCCGATTGCCTCTCTATGGCGGTGTCCCAAAGAGAAAGGTAATTCCATATCTGTATGGTCTCCTCTGATGATGGTATGCAAATTTTAAATGATGCTATTTGGTCATAATTAAGCCCTTCTCTGTTTCCACCTGCTTGATAACTGTCAATTTGTTTTTGCCCAATATACGATAGCAGAAAAGTGCATATGTAATAAGAAAGAGTCTTGTCTTTTAATCTAATTATACAAACATGCTGATTAACATTACCACCAACAATTTCAGAGGTTGCAATTGCACTTCGTCCAATTGATGCCCCAGTAATATTCAATAGAACATCGTCCAATTCTATTTCTGTTGATTTCTGCTTTTGGTGTGTTCTTTCGTCAATAAAAACAACATCATCAAGCAATAAATATCCATTTGCAACATTCTGACTTCTCATAAAAGGGCGTCCTTGTGACAAATAAACATTTTGTCCACCTCTTGGCGTTACGCCACTACCTATTTTTGTACATAATTCACCCAATCTTTTCACTTCCCATTCCTTTGGAATGATGCCAAGTGGAGAGTCCTTATATCCTTGTGGTATATGTTTTTCTTTGTTAGTCATCTGTTGTAGTACTGTTGTAGAAACGACTGTATAGCCTGCTGTTGTCTGTTTTGATATTCTTGCCATTCGCTCAACTTTTGCAATAGTTCAGCTTTCTCGTTGCAGTCAATAGCATTACACATCTGCTCAGCAATTTGAGGAGGAAAACTATTCCTGATAATAGATTTCCCCATTTCGTTGGATATTTTACCACTAATTATGTTAAATAAGTCTTGAGTAGTAACCATAATTATAACATTTTATTTGTGAAACCATGCGTTTCTATGAAACGGTTTAGATATTTTCCAATGGCGTTTATTATATCAATTTTGTCTTGCTCTGTCATGAATTCTAAGTATGAATATTCTTTTTTATATAAGGTGTATTCATATGACATGCTATTTATTGATGAAATGCAAAGCCTATATAAGAATTGTTGGAAAGTTAGTTTTACGCGAATTGTAATTCCAGTCTTTATTACGTTAAACTCTTTAAAGAAAAAAGTATCAGAACAATATACTCCTTGTTCAATTAATTTATATTCCCCATTGTTTGGCTCCCATTGTACGGAAGTAAACACTGAATAGAATTCAGAAAGCTCTTTGTCTATATATTGAAGAAGTTGAGTGAAATCTTTGTTTAGTATTTTTTCAATGACTTCATCTGTTGCCTCAGGTTTATTAAGTTGATCACGATATTTCAATTTTAGGTTCTTTCTCCAATCATCAGCATCTTCTATGTTCTCACCTTTTGCTCCTTTGATACTGATTATCAAGGCTCTTTCTAAGCATTTGCTCATATAATCCACAAATGGGGTTATTTGTGATAAATCAGCATGTGCACCGTCAGATGGAATGGGACCGATTGCGACATCACATCGATTGAGGGCTGTGAGATAGTTATTTTTATCATTGCTCTTAACTACAATCATGGGGTAACCATGACGATAAAGGATATAGTTGACAATGAGGCGCGAAATTCTTCCGTTACCATCTTCAAATGGATGGATACGGATGTAGCGATAATGGAATAATGAAGCCAATTCTATTGGCAACATTACACCCTCTGCTTCTGCTTGGTTATACCATTGAAGCAAATCAGTCATGAGTGCAGGCGTTTCTTCTGGCGAGGCATATTCAAAGCGCTCGCCAGTAGGTGTAATGACAGAATTAGGACGAGTTTTGTATTGCCCTGCATGGACTACATACGACGTATTAGTGCCATCTGGAAGTTGACGATATACGGTATAATCTTCGCGAAGCAAAGTCTGGTGTAAGGTACGGATAAAGTACTCGGTAAGAGGCTGCTCTTTGTCAAGTGCTGCTTCTTTGACCATCTTTAAGCCAACATTTGAAGCTTTCATTTCCTCTAAGTCCTTCATGTTGGCTTCTTCTACAACTTTGCCAAACATAAGAAGCATCTCTGTCTGACCATACGTCAAGGTATTACCTTCAATATGGTTGGAGTTGTAATTAAACTCTAACATAAACTTCTGGTCAAGACGATTTTGATCTTGTTCTTTCAGTGGCTGAAGTGATTGCCACTCTTGATATAATGTTTCTATTCTTTTCATATTATTCTAACTTTCAGTTACTTACATTTCAATACCATTTCGAGGATATCCTCGAAATGGTTCGTTTAATACCCTAACTGTTTCAAATACTCTTTCATCTTGGTCTGAACTTCAGCTAATTCTCCCTCTAACAGCTCTATTTCTTTTTGAACAGCAGGGATGTCAATCTCGGCTTCTTCCTCATAGGTATCCACATAACGGGGGATATTGAGGTTATAGTCATTCTCTCGAATATCATCAGGAGTAGCGACAAAGGCGTATTTGTCTTCGGCTACACCTGGAGCGAATTCACCATCAACAAACTTCTGATAAGTTGTGACAATATGCTCAATATCCTTTTCACGAAGTTTATTTTGGTTCTTTCCGTTTTCAAACTCTCGGCTGGCATCAATGAAAAGTACATTTTCGGAATCGCGACCTTTACGGAAGATGGCAATGGCAGCAGGAATACCCGTACCATAGAACAAGTTAGCAGGTAAGCCAATAACGGCTTCTAATGTGTGTTCATTCTCCAAGATATACTGACGAATCTTGCCTTCACTTCCGCCACGGAAGAGAACGCCGTGGGGAATGATGACTCCGACTTTACCACTATTGTCATCTGCTACTTCCAACATGTGACAAATAAAAGCCCAGTCGCCTTTACTCTTTGGTGGAATGCCTCGCCAAAAACGGTTGTATGGGTCGCTGGCTGCTTCCTCTGCTCCCCACTTGTCAAGGGAGAAGGGTGGATTAGCGACTACGGTGTCAAACTTCATCAACTTGTCGTTCACCTTTAATTTGGGATTACGTAATGTATCGCCCCAACGGATAACCGCATTGTCAAAGCCATGCAGGAACATATTCATCATCGCCAAAGCCCATGTGCTCCCGTTGACTTCCTGTCCATAAAGTGAGAAATTGTTGTTGCCCACTTCCTTTCCTGCCTTAATCAGTAAAGAGCCAGAGCCACAAGTGACATCACATATACGAGCACCAGGTTTGCTCTTGGTCAACTTGGCAAGTAAGGTGGAAACTTCGGCTGGCGTAAAGAAATCACCCGCCTTTTTACCAGCCTCCCCTGCAAAGGTAGAGACAAGATACATGTATGCATCACCAATAATATCGTTGTTTTCCAAATGCGACTCATCCAAATCCAAATCGCGGAAGTCATGCAATAGATTCTTCAGACGTGCATTCTTTTCTTTTGGCTCACCCAAGTTGGCACTATTAAAGCTGATGTTACGGAAGATACTACTACCATCCTCGCTGCTCATCTTTTCACGGTTCGCATCTTCAAGGTCAGCCAATGCCTCGTCAATTAGTTCACCGATATTAGTGGCATTCTTATTGTCATACAGGAAATCAAAGGAACTTCTTGTAGGTACGACAAACCGTTCATGGCGCATGGCTCGCTCAGCTCGCTCCTTATCATTATTATATTTAATAAGGTATTCGTTCAGTTTGGATTTATACACATCACTTACATATTTCAGGAAAAGCATTGTAAGGATGTAATCCTTGTATTGGCTTGGATCAATGACACCTCGAAAAGTATCACAGGCTTTCCACACGGTACGGTTAATGTCTTCTTGACTAATCTTCTTGGTCTCCATATCTGTTATTTTTTTAATTCGTTGATAAGAATTTGATTGGTAATTTGCATTCGCTTTTCAGCAATGGTTTCCAATATCTCTTTCTCTCGTTTCTGCAAAGAGGATAGCTCAACTATCCGCCGTTGTGTATCATGGTCAGGTACGATAATCTCTAAATTCTCCAATGTAGGCTTGTGGATAATTGGTGTGCCTGTTCCTGCCTGTGCAGTCTTGATAGCAGCAACTACGCTGGGATGATTTAAGTACCAACAAAGATATTCTGGGCTAATGATATCCGAACGCAGCTTTATCGAATATAAAGTGGTAGAAGGAACAGCGGGAAAGTTGAAATCGAACACTACACATAAATAAGTTGTTCCTTTCCCTGCAAACAACAAGTCTCCTTTCTTCAGCAGATAGTTGTCTAATTTGGGAACATATTCGATGTAGGTTGCAGTTGTATCAGGGAAAGACATCAACAAGTCTTTTACCTGTAAGCATGCAATCTTTCCCATTGGCGAGCCTTTCAGATATACGCCAGAGTATAATTCTGCAATATCTTTTAGCTTAACTTTATTTATAGTATTTGGTTTACTCAGATTCTTCATGTTGCAAATTTAGTAAATTATAATTGAACCTCCAAATATTTATCTATTAATATTGTAGTAAAACGTGTACTTTCTACCAAATACTACTAATAGCCATATAAAAACGACAATGGAAGAGTCTGTTATCAAGATAAGTTTGTTTATGTTGAGTCAAATAACATATCAGGACCAGGGGGCGTAAATATGCGGAATATGCTTAGCACCGAGTCCATCATTTGTTATAAGATACATCAAGTAGAAGAGAAGAGTTCCTCCCAGATAATGTAAAAAGTGGTACGACTCTCGTAGTCACACCACTTTCTATTGGTTTACTTGTTGTTTCTTACATGTCAGGTTTCATCACATCATGGCACTTCACCGTATGTTGTTTCGAGAGATTGTATGATGCGGTGGCGCGGATGTCCTCTACGTTGGCTCCAAAACCGATGGTGTATTTGCCAGGAGCGGTTTCCCATGCTTGGGTGGCCTCATTATAGGAAGCCAAGTCGTAAAGTGAGAGTTTCATGGTGAGCGTCTCACTCTGGTTGGGCTGGAGTTCACGTGTCTTGGCAAAGGCCTTCAGTTCGCGAGCGGGTCTTCCAAATAATAATCGAAGTTACGGCCACAGAGCGGAGAACGATGGATGTTCATGCCAGGGGCAAGCAATACATCGCAACCATATTCCAGCACCTCGTTGCCAATGCACTTTCCTACTTCCTCAACGAGTTGTGTGTTCCAAGTACAGGCGAGTGCGGTACCCACAGGGAAGCCCGTACAGAAATAGGTATTCTGGTCGTTGTCGCGACGCGGACTGATTCTCACGCCAGCAGGACCATCGGTAAGAACCGTTGAGGGAATACCGAGTCGGGGGAATGGCTTGTGTGGCACCGGCAGCACCAGGCACCCGTTGGGCATGTCCGCCAATCATGCCATTGTTGTCGCCTGTAGCTATCTGGCGGTTGCCACCTACAACGAGCATGGCTTTCTCCTCAAGCGTCATTGCCTTGAGAACTTCATCAACATTGTTCGCTTGGAGTTTCACCTGCGCCGTAATAGTGCTGACACTCCCAAGGAGTAGAACACAGGCAATTAAGACGGTTCTTTATCATAATCGATGATTATTTAAACAGTAACTGGGCAAACTGATAGAGACTGCGGCGCCATGTCTGCCACTCATGAGCGGTGCCAGGCGACACATAGCTATGGGCGTTGATACCGATAGCCTTCAGATTGTTAGCTGCTGCACCGACGCTATTCTCACCTTCTGCCATTCTGGTTTCCTTGCCGCCAGCACTCATAAAGAGCACCTTGTTGGTCTTCTTGAAGTCAGCCGCGTCTTTCAGTTCCTCTGTATTGAAGGTGCCGCCACTGAACATACCTACATAACCAAACGTCGTGGGATTTGCCAGCGTAATGCCATGCGTCTGCATACCACCCATCGACAGACCGGCCATTGCGCGGTGCTCTGCGTCGGCAATCACGCGGTAGTTCTTCTCAACCATCGGAATGATATCCTTGATGAGTACGTCCTGGAAGGCATTGAAGCCGAAGCCACGACGAGGACCGCCTTGACCAGGACCACCCTGTGGACGTTGTCCTTGTGGACGTGGACCGCCAAAGCCACCTTGTCCGGGAGCAGGATCTCCTGGGCGACGCACATCGAGACCATTATCCATGAAGATCAGGAACGGCACGGCCTTGCCTGCGGCAATAAGGTTATCCATGATGATGCCCGTCTTACCCTGAGCACTCCAACCCGTCTCGTTCTCACCCATGCCATGCTGCAGATAGAGAACTGGGAATTTCTTCGTGGGATTCTTATAATACTCTGCGGGCAGATAGATGTATCCGTGACGCATCTTCTCCGTCACTTCCGACCAGTAGTAAACCTCATTGATAGAGCCCTGCGGCACGTTCTTCACCGTATAGAACTCCTCATCAGTTGCGGGGACATCAATGCCACTACCCCAACGGCTGGCACCATAGTAGTACAAACTACCTGGATCGGGCACCGAAGCACCGTCGATGTTCAGCTGATAGTAGTGGAAGCCCTCGTCCTGAGGTTCTGACGTTCCAGTCCACACACCATTCTCATCCTTAGTCATTTCATAAATCTTGCCAGCGATGTCGAGGCCTACGAAGGTAGCCTTCGGTGCCTTAATCTGTGCACGCACCA
>Ga0247611_10002742_pt1 | contig 27495 bp, 19 predicted proteins | sample 177DNAGHGhighgp2_FD_192422 | JGI IMG/M metagenome (GOLD analysis project Ga0247611, IMG submission 192422) | Sheep rumen microbial communities from Palmerston North, Manawatu-Wanganui, New Zealand - 1770 DNA GHGhigh gp2 | ecosystem: Host-associated > Mammals > Digestive system > Stomach > Rumen... | reverse complement strand
TACCATTTTTGGCAAAATTCTGCATTAACTCATCTTTGTCGATGATGCCAACTTCGGCTAACATCGCATACAAGCTGGCACAACAATGCCCTTTGCTCAAGATTACTCTATCACGATTCGGTGCCTCCGTTTTCACAAAATCCAGATCAATGCACTCGCTATAGAGCACAGCTAATATATCGGACATAGAAAGTGCCCCGCCAGAGTGCGATTCATTCGCATTATGTGCCAAAGTTAACGCAACACCACGTATGCGATTGGCTAACTTCAGTAACTCGTTTGTATCTTTCATTTCTTTATAAATGTCAATTTAACAGACTCAACCGTTCTTTCTAATGCCTCATCAAAATCAGTATGAGGGATTACTCCAAAAGCATTTTCAAACTTCGTCACGCATCCGTCCATGTACATCACTTGATTCTTCTCGTATGGCAAAGCTCCAAAGTTCAACTGTATGTCACTCTTGAGTATATCCTTTACTTTTGTCAATATCTCTTTGTTACTATGTACTTCTGCCGGTTGACTAAGATTGTATATACCTGATTTTCCATGCGATCCTAATACTCGACAAATTGCTTTTGCGTAATCAGCCGCATATAGGTAGGAATATTTCTGCTCTCCTTTGGTTGTATCAAACTCCTTATCTCCAGCGAGACATCTCTCTGCAATCAATTTGATCAAGCCCCCCGTTAACTTCTCTCCAAAGACGGTAAAGATACGAATCCATTGCCACTCCATGTCATGCTTTTCGCAATAAGCTCGCAGTTCCTCACAAGTCAATGCTTTAGCCTTACCATATAAAGTCAAAGGATTCAACTTTTGATACTCATAAGCTAGTCCACTATAGAATCCATATTCCCCTTGGCTACCCAATCCAATTATCTGCTTATAAGGATAAAGCCTATATAGTTTGTGCGACATTTCGAGGTTTTCTTGTTGTATAGCGGCATCGTCTCGTCCTGCACCTCTTACTCCACCCCATGCAGCATGGAACAGCACATCCGGCTGAAAAGAATATATAGTATCGCGAAGTTTCGCCTCATCATCGTTGTTCACCCAATGTATCTGCTTCTCAATAATGGGTTCAAACAACGATACGGACGTAGGTCGTCTCAGACACAACACCTTATGCCCTTGCGATATTGCTACATTGACGAAATGATAGCCCAAATATCCGGTTGCTCCTGTTACGAAAATATTCATAAAGTTGTGTTCTTATATCTTATTGGCCTGAACTGATTTTATGATATGTTTACGAGAGGCATACGAGACAGATACGAGAGGATAAGTTAACTCGTTCTTCTCTCGGTCTTCTCCCGCTCATCGCTCAGAGGAAAAGGATTTAATTTCCTCTACACACAAATTATAAACATTTTCGCTCTGATATCGTTTGTACCAATCAGCGGTTAACTCAATAGCCTCAGCGGTACTCAAACGCGGTTGCCAGCCAAGGCGGGTTTGGGCTTTGGCGATGTCTAACATCAACAGATTGGCTTCGTGCGGAGCATTGGGGTCTGTTTGATCAATGAGTTCGCCTTTGCCATATGCCTTTGTTAGCATGGTTGCTACATCCCATACCGATACTACCGCATCCATCTTTGGACCGAAGTTCCATCCTTCACAATAGTCCGTCGGTTCCTCCCACATCTTCTGAGCCAACAACAGATAACCACTTAACGGTTCTAACACATGCTGCCACGGACGAACCGCATGACGGTTGCGAATGGCAATCGGATGACCGGACTCAATGGCACGAATACAATCAGGAATAATACGGTCTTTCGACCAGTCTCCTCCGCCTATCACATTCCCGGCTCGTACACTCGCAATGGATTTTCCGTGCATTGAGTATTCTCTGGGATTCATGAAGGATCTACGCCAACTGCTGATAGCAATCTCACAAGCGCCTTTACTGCTTGAATAAGGATCATAACCTCCCATAGGTTCGTCCTCTGTATAGGCATGATTCACTTCTCTGTTTTCATAACACTTGTCTGTTGTGATCATCACACCAACCTTGACAGAAGGACAGCTGCGTATCGATTCCATGACATGGATGGTACCCATCACATTCGTCTGCCAAGTATCTACCGGTTCATCATAACTCAGACGCACTAATGGTTGCGCTGCTAAATGGAAAACTATCTCAGGCTGATATTCATTGAAGATGCGTTTCATCGCTTCTCCATCACGGATATCTGCACGCAGGTCGGCTTTAATCTTCTTGCCTATGCCGGAGAGGACAAAGTTGTCTTTCTCAGTCTGCGGGGCAAGCGCCACACCGATTACTTCTGCCCCTAATTCATGCAACCAGACAGACAGCCACGAACCTTTAAAACCGGTATGTCCAGTTACAAAGACACGCTTACCATTATAAAATTCGCTATAATTCATTTCCGTTTATTTACGAATAATTGATAATGATTTAACTCACATTTCTTTTCCCACCACTCATCAAATCTTGCATTAATTGTATCCTCTTCATTCATCTTTGGCATGATTACATAGTTTGCTATTTCAGCGGCTTTTTCTGCCCAATCCATATGGGTTCCAATGCGTGTTTGAAGATATATGTCATTTTGCAATACTAATACATCTGTCCTTAATTGACGTAACTTACTATAATCTTTTCCGCGTAAAATATTTGCACAAAGAACTCTTACTCTCAAATGATAATTTTTACTTGCTCTATATAATTCATTGGCATATACCCTATCATGAGTCAGAATAGATATATCCCACATCTGTTTTTTGAGAATCTCTTGTATTTGTGCCACAGTGAAATTGCCCCATAATACCACTTTAGAGATATTTCCTGGCACGTTAGTTCCAACGAAATCTAACAGTTTTGCAAATTGCTCACCATCTACAATATCTACCTGACTATTCATATTAGAATTAGGTAGATTTCGAACTGCATCTATAACTTTTTCCGCTGCATACTCATTCTGGATTTTAATGAAATCCCATCCTCTCGACCTTCTCAACATCCTGCGAGTTACATTATTCAGCATATCACAAACACGTGTTATGAAGTAACTTGACGTGGTAAATCGTATGGTATGATATCGAGCCAAATGACAATCATATCTCTTGATAATAGAATGCAGATATGGACGCATTGTTCTCCAAAAGGATGTCTCATTCGAAGGTTGGCATTTTTCTGCTTGCCACATATCATAATCGACAATCATTCTGTCTGCGATATAATCATATCCCGCATCCTTACTATACAACGCCAATGGTAGATAAGCAAGTGGCAAACAATAACCTGAGAATACGCCATTATCTATATTTTCTAATTTTCTAAAACTGCCAAAATCAATAAAACATAATTTACCATCACGAAGCACTACGTTGTCGTATCCAATATCTCGTATACCATATCCAAAGGGCTTGCATATTGCATCTATTTCGAAGTGAAATATCAAGATGTCTTTTAATTGCTCTATCGGCAACCATTGTGAAGGTGTACAAGTTACAAACTCATGCTCTAAAATAACTGGATATTCTGTCAATTGTACATCTTTAGCCTCCCAAGTCCGCACAATCATGCATTCATTTAACAATTTAGCATACAAATCTGAATGAAGAAAATCCAATGCCTCTTGAGCTCTCGACTGATTAAATGCACGGAACACACGATTCCCTATGAAAAACACACGAGAACCGGGATCAACACAATTACTTGCCCACTTAATATGTTGCTCTATTTTTTGCACTTAATAAACTTTCTTATTTTCGATATGTATCGTTGTATGCGCTTGGGCATATGTGATTTATAAAAGGCCTTTAATGATTTATTATAAGGTTCTTCTCTTTTTGCCAATTTCAATGAACTCAGCAAAGCATCTTTCTCTACCTCTGTAAAATCTGATATACTGTTTATTATAAGTATGTTTTCTTTCTCGTAAACTTTAAGATTCACGTTTGAAAACACGCATACACCACTATTACGCAAAGCATACTCTGCTATATCTAGATTCGACAACCTAAATGGATTTTCAGTATCGGTAGGACGTATGATTTCATACTTCATTTTTCTCAAGAAAGCAACAAGTATCTTATTCCAATCCTCTTCTATAATTCCGAATTCTCGCTTATATCGCATCAACTTCTTCATGTAGTCATCTGCGATATAACCTTTATTGATTAAACAATGATATAACAAGCAATAAAAATCGTTTTGTGGATTGAGCACTTGTAATCCGTTCCAATTGATTGATGTTCGCAGCATCTCTTGCACCCATACGGGATCAAAATAATTCCGACCGGTATTGGAACAATCCCATATATCGAGCAGGTATTTTTGCTCTTTTATTGAAATGAGTGCTTTATGTCTTATATTATGATAGACTGGAGCATTCAAGAGAATATTCATATTTTCATAATCATCGGTCATGATATCTGTGTCTCCGTGATTGATAAACTCACCTGATGACAACTCTCCATATCCTCGCATTACAGCATAACGCACTGTATTATTCAGTACGTAGAACAACTGTTGTATAGACTCCCATCCATTAGCACCTTCCAAATCCCTATGTAGTTTCTCTACTTTGGAATCTTTACATGTAGCCTCGAAATCGTTCGCATTTTTTCCGATTAACAATGTAAGGTCGTGGTTTGTCTCTATAATATTGTCTGTTGCATGTACTCTTATTCCACCACCGGTCCAGTCGCGATAACGCTGCTTTGCCTCGAACATTTTGATATTTACATCTGCTGGTCCATGGAATGTTTTTTTATTTTCATAAATTGGATTATTGTCACGAACTACAACAACCAAAAACTCCCCTATTCCACAATCGTCTATCTTATATTGGAGGCTATTTCCAAGTCTTGTCCCGCAAAAACGAGTAAAGTTAGAAACTACCAATGATGGAGTCCACGTGATTTCATATGTTTTGAGGATAGTAAAATGCAACGCTATATCATCCAAGATCCTATCCTGAACAACTCGCGCTTTATCCCATAATATAAATAGATGAATTTCCGGCTTCATTATTTGATATTTTTTAAAACTTTCTATTTACTTTATTCAAAAATTTTCGTAGCTTTGGAATAAACTTATGGGTAAACAAGTACTTTTTCCTCAATTTATGATATGATGCCACATATCTTAAGTTATTCCAATTAACTGCACCTTCCATTTTGCTTTTCACTACCAATTCTTCCAAGGCGCATTGCCGCTTGCTAATAATTTCTCTAACATTTCCTTCTCACGGAGATTATCCATACATTGCCAGAAGCCTTCATGCACAAACGACATTAATTCGCCTTGCTCCACCAGTGTTTCCAACGGTTCGCGTTCAAAGACAGTCTGGTCGCCTTCAATCAAATCAAACACAGCGGGTTCTAACACCATATATCCGGCATTGATAGGCGCGCCATCGCTGATATTCTTCTCGCGGAAAGTTTTAACCGCATTATCGCCACCGATATTCAGGATACCTTTGTCTTGTTTCAGTTTAACCGCTGTAAGCGTAGCTTTCTTGCCGTGACTCTTATGGAACTCTAACAATTTATTGATATCCACATCGCACACGCCATCACCGTAGGTCATGAAGAACGGCTCATTACCCACGTATTTCTGAATGCGTTTGATGCGTCCTCCGGTCATGGTTTTTAGACCTGTATCTACTACTGTTACCTTCCACGGCTCAGCATGGTTCTGGTGGATAGTGACTTCATTCTTACCATGCGTATAATCAAACGTCACATCACTGGTCTGCAAGAAATAGTTTGCAAACCACTGCTTGATATACTCCTGCTTGTATCCGGCACAGATGATAAACTCCGTATGCCCATAGGCTGCATACTCTTTCATGATGTGCCATAGGATAGGCATCCCTCCTATTTCTATCATCGGCTTCGGCTTCAAGTGACTCTCCTCACTGATCCGCGTTCCGAAACCGCCTGCCAAGATAACCGCTTTCATATCCTTATATGATGTTAGTTTGTTCCTTTCCCATGCAAACGATCATATGTCCGACTGCCTATCAAGCGCTTGATCAGACGGATCAACTTCGTTTTTTGGGTTTCACTTTTCTGAAACGCAATCCGTGTCGTACGAACCGCCGTTCCATTGCTTTCCAATTCACACGTCTCAGGATAGAGTTTTACTTCTCCTGATTTCGACCTGAAATAGAATGATAAAATCGACAGAACCGATTGATCATATCGGTGTACAGCATAAAATGAATACTGGTCGTTTATCTCACTGCCAATCGGATCGCAAAACAATTCAGGATGAAACAATCCCAGTTTCATCCACTCTTCAATCAATGCACTTCCATTTCTGGCCATAACAAAACCAGCGAAACATTTATTTTCTTCTTTCCATTCTTCGTTTTCAAACAATCCAGAAAAGTAATCAAGGGTTGTCTTTTTTGTCCAATGCTTGATTTTCGGCGATCCACAACCCAGTTTCTTTTCCCAACCATAGTCCACACCATCTCGATATTGAGGCAGCAGGACCTTATATTTTTCCATCTCCGAAAACCATACCTCCCATTCTTCACTCGCTTGCAATGAACTACCCGCATCGGCATACACAACAATGGCATCCGTATATTGATGGATTGTCTTCCATAAAATATACGGCTTCCATATCCAATAGCCCCCACCCCGCTCATATGCCATTAAAGGTGACGATTGTATATAGGAAGGCAGATCCTCCGGAACGTAGGCGATGACCTTGTCAAACAGCCCCAATGCCTTAGCCTCTCGGCATATCCGGTTGCGAGACTGAGCAAATCGCTCGTTTGAATATGTAATGAATACTTTCTTTATCATTACAATGTATGACGTATTTACTTTACTTCACAACTTTGTTTTCTGAATCAGACATGCCATAAAATCCACATTCCGATGCCAATAATACCTGACCGTAACTATTTTGATAACCCATAGAATTCAATACACAACAGTTTTCAGCTATCATCTGGTATTCTACTGTTGGGTGATGAAGACAAAGGTCAACGAGTAAACTTCCTTTGCATAACATCTTCGGAAGTTCAATCTCACGTTCAAACACGAATTTCCCCTTATCCTGATACGATATCTCTCCTACTGTATGAGCATTGGCATAGATGGCATACGGCACCGACTCTTTGTTCTTTATCACGACTTTGACATCGTATTTCATCCTTTCCGTCGTCTCTCCCTCAATCCGCACCTTCAGGCTCTTCTGACCACTGAGCAAGACCGATTCCGAGTTCTCCGTTCCGTTGATTTCAATCTTGGTGATATGCAAGGTCGGCTTCACATACTGCACATTCTCTATTATCTTGCCCTTGCGGGATGCTTCGTTATATTTCAAATAACGGTTAATCGTATCCTCCACCGTTCCAGAATAATCAACCATTCCATTCTTCAGCAATATTCCTTTCGTACAAAGGCTTTTGACACTCGCCATGTTGTGACTTACGAACAATACTGTACGGCCCTCTCCTTTCGAGACATCCTGCATCTTGCCAATTGCCTTTCGCTGAAATTCAGCATCACCAACTGCTAACACTTCATCCACGACCAATATCTCAGGGTCCAGATGGGCTGCTACCGCAAAACCCAACCGCACCATCATACCACTGGAATATCGTTTCACTGGGGTGTCTATATAGCGCTCGCAACCCGAGAACTCAACAATCTCATCCAGCTTACCACGAATCTCCTTACGGGTCATGCCCAATATGGCTCCATTCATATAAATGTTCTCCCGACCCGTCAACTCCTGATGAAAACCCGTACCTACCTCCAACAACGAGGCAATGCGCCCCTTCGCCCTAATCAAACCTGTCGAAGGGGATGTTACACGCGACAACAGTTTCAACAAGGTTGACTTTCCCGCTCCGTTCTTGCCTATGATGCCCAGGACTTCTCCCTGTTCAACTTTGAAGTCGATGTCCTTCAAAGCCCATACATAGTCACTGCTTCCCTTCGTCGAACGGTCGTTCGTCTCTCCTATCTTTAAGAACGGATCTTCCTTACCCAGAATATTCATCGTAATCCAACGCTGAATATCACTGGAGATGGTCCGCGACGAAACATACCCTAAACGATATTGCTTGCTCACATGACAAAACTCTATGGCTGCCGACATGGTCTAAATCTTTTTCTGTTCTACTCAATAAAAATGTTCTCTATTCATTATGTCGTCAATTCTCACACAGTATCCATGAAACTACGCTGCACACGGTTGAAAATGAGAATTCCTACTGACAATAAAACAGACATGAATACAAATGCATACGCCAATCCTCCCCACGACATCGTACCCACTCCCAATACCCCATATTTGAATGCTTCAAAGATGTGGGTTAATGGATTCAACTGCATCAAAAACAACAGCTTCTCGTTCTCAATGGTGGACAATGGATAGATGACTGGCGTACCGTACATCCACAACTGAACAAAGAATCCGAGCAAAAGAGTCAAGTCACGATATTTTGTCGTCAGGGAAGAAAAAAAGATACCAAAGCCCAATCCCAATCCCGCCAACATCACAACTAACAACGGAAATAGCAAAGCATACAGGTTCGGTGCCACACTCGAATCTGTAAACAACACATAGTACAAATAGACACACACAAACAGGAACAACTGGATGCCGAAACGCACCAACTGAGAGGTAACCACCGACAAAGGAACTATCAAACGTGGAAAATAAACCTTACCGAATATGCCGGCATTGGCAATGAACGTGGAGGAAGTCGCATTCAAGCACTGAGCGAAATACTGCCACAGACAAATACCCGCCAAATAGAACAATGCCTGAGGTAATCCGTCCGTGGAGATGCCGGCTATACCTCCGAACACAACCATATACATGATGGTGGTCAGGACTGGCTGAATCAAGAACCATAGCGGTCCCAGTATCGTCTGCTTATACTGCGTCTTGATGTCCCTTGATACGAAGATCGTGTATAAATCACGGAATCGCCACAACTCTTTCAAGTCAATGTCAAACAACGATGTTCGTGGTTTGATTACCGTCGTCCATTCCTGTTCACGCTTGCACTCTGTTTCTGCCATCTTTTTTTATTTGTATAATAGTACAAATATATGTAAAAAATAGTAGAAATCAGTATTTTCTGTTTTTTTTCTACTTTGCCCCCTATTCAGCCAAGACATACATCATACCCATTCCGCACAGCATGATCAGCAACTGCAATACATTCCGACTGAAATGCTGACCGCGTAGCAACATCGGCAACAAGGCAAACAAGGAGAGATAAACGAAACCTCCCGCTGCAAAAGGCAGTAAATAGACCGACATGGCTCGCATCGTCTCGGCAAACAACAGTGTCAGCAAACAGCCACACAAGGCCATCAGGGCTGAAAGGAAATTGAACACCAACGCCTTGCGTTGCGCAAAACCAATGCGGATAAGCACCGCATAGTCTCCTATCTCCTGCGGAATTTCATGCAGCAGAATGGCTAATGTCGTGACCAGTCCTATTTCATGGGAGATCATCCACGACGCAGCAATCAAAACACCATCTGTGAAGTTGTGCAGACCATCGGCAATCAAGTTCATATACCCCCGGCGAATGTTCTTGTCCCCTTCGTTCGTATGGTGAAAATGAAGATTCTCCAGCAAGAAGAAAATACCAAAGCCAACAAAAAAAATCCAGCCGACATTGGCAATCGAGGCAATGCCTTCATAGGCTTCCGGCAATAGGTCAAAAAGCACGGTTCCCAACATCGTGCCAACCGCAAACGATACTAAGACAAATAACAGACGATCAAATACTTTTCGCGACATCCAGGACAACACAATGCCACACATCGACGCAAGCGATACTAATACAACCGAAATAATCGCATAAACCACAGTTTCCATTGTTCTATTTCCTTTTTTGTTGCTACTGAATTTCTGCATTCACACCGGACTCCAGACGTCCTGAATCTGCGATCATCGTACGGAGTGTCGTGACAAATTCCCTGTTTCTCATTAGATTCTCAATCGATACATGCATACGATAACTCCAAATATTATCAGCATCATCCGGAACATTGATCCGCTCTTCTCTTGGATCTTTTCTACGTATCTCTTCCGATACGCCCATCCAGTCCTGTAAAGGAGCTATGACCATGATCGATGGACATCGCAGAAAATCACAGAGAACCCGCTTAACCAGTTCGCCGCACATCTCCTTCGGTACATTCCCCGAGAGGTGTAACGCATGTGTGTAATACCGAATGCTTCGTTCCGCATCCTCTTCCCACCATAAACGCAATGGTGCCATGTCATGCGTCGTCGGAGAAGCAACCGTTTCGTATGGTACACGGCTCAGGTCATCAAACTCACAGCCGTCCTGTTTCGGCATGGTCTGTATCTCCAACGAAAGAATCTGCAGGGCCTGCATTACTTCCGATACACAGGATGGAATCATGCCTAAATCTTCACCACAGGCAAGCATACCCGTCGCCGATACCAGTACAGGAAGTTTGCGCATCGCCTCATCCCGCCAGAAGGTTTCGTGACGATGATAGAAGAAGTCATAGTATATCTGCTCATAAGCGGCTTTCTCCGCAGTATCCAACGCCTCATACGAGGCATTATGCTCCAAGGCAATACGTGGGTGAAAAGACTCCCCATCCCGGCGGTCCCGTACGAAAAGAACCGATGCACGAATCCGTAATAGGGATTCCAGAGTACCTTTCTCCGATTGTTCTGCTCCTCGCCTGCGGAAGTCCTCCACAATCGACATCTGGCTGTCAAAGTCTTTTCGGAATCTCAGTTGTCCGTCTCCTTTTCGTTCGAAGTATCGAGTAAGGAGGACAGAACTTCGTTCTCCAAACGACTCTTCTAACATCTCCTCGGTCACATAGGGTTCCAACATCCGCGCCTCATCAAAGCGTAGGCCTCGTTGTTCTATCTCTGTTCTGCTGAGAGGCAACGCTTTGTCAAACTGACCCAGCAACCCCCAGCATTCCGTACGGGGAACCGACCAGATGCGGAAGAATCCCAACACATGATCGATACGGTAGGCATCAAAATACTGGGACATATTCTGCAAACGAGCTTTCCACCATGCGTAACCATCCTCCTCCATTGCATCCCAGTCGTACGTCGGAAATCCCCAGTTCTGTCCTCGTTCCGAGAAAATGTCCGGAGGAGCACCAGCCGACATACTCTGGATGAACAGTTCCGGATGCGTCCATACATCTACTCCACACGGACTTACACCTATAGGCAAATCACCCTTTAACAGAACACGGCGTTTCTGCGCATACGCATGCACGTTTCTCAGTTGCTCGTCAGCTCGGTACTGTAGGTAATAATAGAACGCTGCTTCGCACCGATTCTCTTCCGACTCTAAGAACTTCCGAACTCCTTCCGACGACCATCGTCGCAATTCATGTTTCCAATCAGTGAATCGCGACGTGCCGAAACGGTCTCTCATGACACAGAATACAGCATACGATGGCAACCATCCGCTACTGCGCTTCACGAAGTCTCGGTACGACTTTTTTCGTTCAAGCCCCTTTCTCTCCGTTTCATACACCTTACGCAACCACTTCATCTTGAATGTCAGGACTCCGCAGTAATCATAACTACGCAAAGCATTCCACTGACGGCGTTCTTTTTCATACTGTCTCTGCTCCATTTCCGTCAGTTGCACTATCAACGACTGCATCCGAATGTATAGTGGATTCAAAGAGAATACACTGAGAGGATTATACGGATAGGTGTCCGACTCATTTCCCGTCATCCACGTATCATTCACTGGAAGGGTCTGTATCACATGCATCCCCGTCGCTACCGCAAAATCTACCATCTCTTTCAGATCCTCAAATTCCCCGACTCCAGACGAATATTCCGTACGAAGGCTGAAGACAGGAATCGCTACGCCTGCAATGCGTGGCATTTCGACGTCGAACGACACGTCCTTGTCATCAATTTCCTCCGTTTCCTGCTCTCGGTACAGATTCCATCCTCTTTGCCAAATGAGTTCCTTTGACTTTCGATTGTACAACACGTACTTGTACTCCAAAGGGAATTGCAATTCCGACCGGTCCTTTTCCAATTCCCATCCGTCGCTTACCTCGGTCATGTATCCATATTCCGCTTCTTTCCAATTTCCCAACGTGTCCTGTGCTCCGACAACCGACACCACATACTCCGGTCGCAATCGCAGGAGGAGTCGCAAGGGTGTCGTAGCCTTTAAATGAAATCGTATCGTATTCTTTCGCATCTTTGATATCCATTCTATGGAGAAAAAACATTCCCCCTTTTATTCTATTTTGTTTATTTCCGACAGTCCCTTTCGCGTCATGGCAGAGTTCGGACAAGTTCGACTCTGCTCATCTGACTTATCGAAAAGGTTCGTTCTTCCAACAGGCCTTTTCGCGTCATGGCAGAGTTCGAACAAGTTCGACTCTGCTCATCTGACTTATCGAAAAGGTTCCGCATTTCGGTTGTATCCGCAAGACTTACATACTATACTACCACCTTCCAGTGTCAGTGTATAATTGCCACAGTTCGGACATACCTGTCCCACAATCGAACGATCGTCCGTTACATACTTCTTCAACGCACGCTCTACTCCCACCTTCCATGTGTTAATCGACTCATTATTCAATTGCAGACCAGCCACTAATTTCAATACCTGATCTATCGGCATTCCATAACGCAATACTCCCGAGATTAACTTCGCATAATTCCAATATTCGTGATCAAACTTCTGTGACAATCCCTCTATCGTCGTCTTGTATCCCCGCTTGTTCGTAAACTGGAAGTCATAACGCGAACGACCTTCCGAATCTTTCGACTTGATGATGCTGCCACTCGTCACCGACTTCGGCAACATAATGCCATCCTCCTCATCCGAAAGTCCAGTGAATATCTCATACGGACGACCGTCCAATAGACCAACGAAAGCAATCCATCGCTCTTTGTTGTTCTGAAACCGCACCACATCACACGACAACTCGACCGGACGCTCCGTCGTACGCGCCAAAGGTGCGCTCTCTCGCTCCAGACTGACTGGAGCATGCCGAACCGCAATGCGTAATGTCTTACATCCCGTTCGCCATGCCTCCATGGCATACTCCGACAACAAGGACTCATCCGCCGACGGCGGAAGACGCAATTCCGGTTCTACGACACCATCCACCCATTTCTGTACCATCCCATACTGACGAATACGCCACTGACACAGTCCTGGCAACCATACCGCGGAGGCATATGGCGACTCCGAAAGAAGAAGACTCCCCTGCTCTAAACTCATCCTACGATTTCCTTCTTTCAGATGACCAGAAATCAGCCCCCATCGTAGCAGCATGGGTGATAACTCGACGTCCTGACACTCTTTTGCCTGATTTCTTTCTTCCTCCGTATTTTCATCTTCCCCATCCTCTTTCTGTTTCATCTCCTGGCGCAACAAGCGCAGTAGTCCGTCCGAAGGATTCATTCCACTGCACACACCAGCCAACAAAGAGACATCCTCTTCGTCTGCGACCGACAGCAACGACACACTCCGCCTACCCCATTGTTCCATCTCCGACAACAAATCCGGACTCTCCCGAGCGATTCGCTGAATAAACGCACTCTTCCGCTCCGACTCTGCTTTATACGATGGAAAAGCACCACGCTCTTTGGCAAGTGCCACCGAAGCACGATATCCCTCTATCGCAATAAAACGGTGTACCTCTTCAGACAACAATTCAGCATCGTGTGATCCATATCGTACGTTCATTGCTGCCATCATATCCGCTTCTCCTGTTACCGAAAGCGATACTCGACGACCCGATTCACACGAGCGCTTAACTTTCTCCCATAACTCTCGCTCTCGACGTTTCACTTCCTCCGGCTCTGGATCCGACGCCACTTTAATCAATATCAAATTCAACTTCTCCAGTTCCAAATCTACCATGTCATCCAACATACGAATGGCTAAACCAATATGACGACGCAACAAGTCGTAATTAATCCGGGCTCCATTGACAAACGCATCCTCAACATACGACAATAGATTCAACGATACCATGCGCGTTCCTTCATAACTCCCCATCACATCACCCCCCGATGCACTCAGAGCCACAGGACTCAAACCATCACTCGCATAACTGCCAGAGATCGCCTCCTTTAAGACATTATCCCAGAAAACATACATCGGATTACCCGTGCAACGCGACGTGTGCAACATTCCCTTCCACATCGAACGGGCATCTACCGTACGAGTCATAGCGGCACTACTGTCAACAACCGACGTCGGATAACGCAGACAATAACTGCCTCCGTCCGAGACAGATCTCATGAAGTCATCCGTCAGCCGGACAGAAAAACCGACCCCACTACGACTCAAACTCTCACTCTCTTGACCCACCAAGGCATACACGTCCGGATGCCGAACCGATGAACTCAACAGCAACGCATTCCGACGAGACCCCTGCAACACCTCCTCATAGGATTTTACATACCTGCGTACAAAAGGCAACAGACCAGACGAAGTCAACGAACTGCCTTTTACAGGAAAACCCTGGGGACGAATGGACGACACATCATGCGACACTCCGGAACGACGCTTCATCAACTGAACCTGCTCCTCGTCCGTCCGAAAGATGGCTCCATACGAGTCAGATGCACCCAGACTTCCCGTCACATAGTCGTTTGACAACGGACCGATATGAAACGTATTGCCCACCTCCGACATCAGTGAACCATGAGGCAAGACATATCGGAACCCTTTCATCAATTCATAGAATTCTTCACTGCTCACCGCTCCCGCATAACGATGCTCAACACGCCCCAGTTCCTTCGCAATACGATGGTGCATGTCATCTGGCGTTCGCTCATACAGACTGCCCTGACCATCCTTCAGAGCATAATGCGATATCCACAACTCCGTTGCTGCTACATCACCCCTAAAGTACGCTAAACTCGATTCGTACACATCGCTGTATTCATAAACTTCTCGTTCCGACATATACTGTTTTTTCGTTTGGTTCCCTTACCTCTCCTCTCTTTCAAAATCATCTTACAAAGATATTGATTTTAGCCTATTCTATTATTAGGTATTCACTCTAAACGAATTTCATTCAGTCATAAAATCGAACGGAGTGTCATCAACGTTCAGACGTTGTTATTCCATCTCCATTCCGCACATTTCTAATCCATAACAAACGTTTTGATACACCCTACAAATAAGTAAAAAGAAGAACATAAATCCTTAACGAAAAAATGTCTTAATTTAGTTCAATAGTATCGCATTGCTGACCTCACTACTGATTCTTTTGGGAGAAGAAAAAGGCCTTCTTTTTATTTTTCTTCCATTTCATCTTTTGACAAATAAAAAAAAACACTACCTTTGCACCGCAATTTGAAAATGATCGCGGGGTAGAGCAGTGGTAGCTCGTCGGGCTCATAACCCGGAGGTCACAGGTTCGATCCCTGTCCCCGCAACAAAAAGGTCACCCATTAGGTGACCTTTTTTTTTCGACTATAAAAATCGATACTAAAAAGGACATAAAGTACGTTGCTCACTCCATGCATCATTTCTATATCAAGTCATTATATCGCTATTCCTCTTTCAAAAAAGAACCTTTTTTGAAAGCCAGATGAGCAGAGGTCGAGTTTACTCGAACTATGCCATGGCTCAAAAAAGATCTATTGAAAATGAACCTTTTCGTTAAGCCAGATGAGCAAAGTCAAACTTGTTTGGACTTTGCCATGGCGAGAAAAGGTCTATTGAAAAATGAACCTTTTTATCATTCCAATTAAGGAAAAACAACCTATATTTGTGCTGTAAAACATATTCTCTTGTACCATCTAACGAACCCATGAGCCGGAAAATTTCCATTATTGTGCCTAAAATAGAAGAAGTCAAGGAGATCTGGGATCTTCTGACAGAAGAGGACCGCGTACTGCTCATCCAAAATGCAAACCTCAAGCACTATCGCAGAAATGAATTGATACACTGCGAGGGGGATATACCGACCCACATGATGATTCTCGTTCGTGGAAAAGTAAAAATATACAAGAATGGCCTGGGGGGACGAACTCAAATTGTCCGCATGCTCAAACCAAACGCTTGGTTCGGTTACCGTGCTATCTTCTCTACTAAAAGCTACCACGGCTACAACACCAATGCCATGGCAACGGAAGATTCTTCCGTCTATCAGATTCCAGCATCAACCATCAATACACTTCTACACCGCAATGCCTCTTTGGCGTATAACTTCATCGTCCGTCTTGCCGATGAACTCGGCGCCAGCGATGCTCGCGTCGTCTCTCTCACACAGAAACATGTACGTGCCAGATTGGCGGAAACCATTCTCTTCCTTAAAGATAACTATGGCTTCAGAGAGGATGGTAGCACCCTCGACGTGTGCCTTTCCAGAGACGATATCGCCAGCCTTTCCAACATGACGACCTCGAATGCCATCCGCACCTTATCCGGATTTGCTAAGGAGGAAATCATTAAAATAGAAGGACGCAAAATCAAGATTCTTGACGAAGAACAACTGTTCCGAATCAACAAAATGGGTTAAACGTACCCAATTTAAGAGGTTGTTCCTATTTCCCGAAATGAAAGTATTCAGAAACAAAATGTCTAAATACACTGTACCGGTTATTACGAGGAATAATTTTCCATAGAGAACTACCTTTTTCGATGAAAATAAGACGTTTGGAAATATTCTCAATATCCTTTCCTTTCAAAAAAGTCTATCAGTCTGCCATAATCATATAGAAAATTCGGTGTAAACAGGTCTTGGTGGGCAGTCTCAATCTCTTCTTTACTCCAAAAACGACCGTCGTCCAATTCTGCAGGGTCCAAGTTGAACGGCCCGTCGTAAATCAACCGATGGACATATACCAGTTCCCTCTCCCGTTCCGACTTCCATACATAAGAATAGAGAAGTTCCGGCTTTACTCCATCAATTCCCAACTCTTCCCGGCATTCCCTCTCTGCTGCCTCTGCTATTTGTTCACCGTAATCTACATGACCGCCGACTGACGTATCCCATTTACCAGGCTGGATATCCTTCGTTTCGGACCGCTTCTGCAAGAACAAAGCACCTCGACTCGAAAACACATGTATATGAACGACCGGATGCAGCAACATGCTTCCTCCATGACACTCACGTCGACTCGCTTTCCCAATGACCCGACCGGATTCATCTACAATCGGGAATAGTTCCTCTTTCATTTTTTATCTGCTTTACCTACCTTTGTCAAGATTACAAACCCTGTCACCTGATGGAAAGGGCTATTACTTTACAAAAGTACACTTTCTCATGCACAATCACACATATCACCTTCTACGATTCCTACCCCAAAGTCTCCTTTTGCTGGTGATGATCTTGGGAATGAGTATTCATTCAGTATCAGCAAAAAAAAAGGCTTCGGATAATCATGATGTCTTCAACTATCTCCTGAACCAATCCGAGAAATACATGACCCTCCGACAACTCTCACTGCAGAGAGCCCTGCATGGCGGTCCTGACAGTATTCACGCCTATCAGCAGAATAAGTCAAATGCCATTCTCAATATGTTCGGTGAACTGAACTCCATCAGTCGCGAAACAAAACAGGTAACCTCTCGAAATATCTCCCTGCGACGGTACGACGATTTCTGGCTATCCCGTTACTTGATTGACGATCGAATCCCTGCCGACCTCTATCTCCCTGCACAAACCAGCGATTCACTCTTCTCTGCCGTGCTTTTTCTTTGCGGACACGAAATCACAGGATTCGAAACAGAGTCTTATGTCAAGACCGCCGAGGACTTGGCTCGAAACGGCATCGCAACACTCGTAGTCGAACCTGTCAGTGCCAGCACAAGAACACAACTGACCCAACCCGATGGTAACCCACTGACTAAAAGGACAACCAGCGAACACACACTGCTCAACAACAGCGGACTCCTCATCGGACAACCTATCCCCAAGGAGATGCTACGCGATAATATCATAGCCTTTCACTTCCTCGCTTCGCTCGACATCATCGACACGGCACGCATCGGACTGATAGGAAATTCCGGAGGTGGAGCGCAGACTTCGTTCCTTTCGGCTGTCATCGGTAGTCGCGTCAAAGCCGTCGCTTGCTGTTCCTGGTTCACACAGCGACAGAAAATGCTCTCGAAATACGGACCCGACGATGCCTGCCAATATTGGCCTGGAGAACTGGTTCGACAAATCGACATCCCCGACTACTACCTCATACAGGCACCAAAACCCGTTCTCATCCTTGCTGGTACAAAAGATTTCATGGATTACGACGGCACACGCAACGGATTTGAGGAAATCAAGCAGACATGGAACCTCCTGGGTAGCCACGATTGTGAACTCTTTACCGTTAATGACGGACACGGCATTGGACCGGAAAAACGAGAGGCTGCGGTTCACTTCTTTCGGAAATACCTCAACGTATCTTCGCCTTATGTCTCCGAACGAAGATCCTCACCGAAGGATGACATCCTCACCTTCGAGGAAGCCAACACATATAAGAAAAACGAAGTCGATCGACTATCCAGTCTGGCTTCCCTATACAAGGCAAGACATCATACATTTACAGAAATGTCCCTGCCTTCACGACAGAAAATCATTATTGAAACAACAGGAGTTTCCTATCCGACAGTAACCAAAGTCACCAAAGACAATAAGAGAAAGGACCTTCCGTCCTACAGCCTGAACCGGAACGACGACCGACCCTCCCTACCATTCTACATCAAGGAGAACGAGACAGGAACAGGTATTGCCATTCTTCTGAATGCAAAAGGAAAAGAGACGACACTCTCTTCTTTACCGTCTTTCTCGAATGGAATGCACCTCCTTATTATTCCTGACCTGACCGGTGTCGGAACACTTGCTGATGACAGCACAAAGAACAATCCCAAATTCATGAACAGCGACTATCGCACTGCCGCTCTTTCCATCATGCTGGGTTCTTCTGTCGTTACTATGCAAACAGAAGATATCATTGACCTTGCCCTATGGGCAGCAGATAAATGGAAGGACGAGGACATCACCATTTTCTCAGATGCCTCGCTCTCCATTCCTGCCCGTCATGCCAACTTCCTCCTGCAAAACCAAAAGGGCATATCATCCGTCCGCATCCATGAATCATCACCACAAATGGACTGGCAGGATATCATCAATTCGCCAGCCCGTCCCAATCTGCTTCGCTCCGTCGTCCCTAACGCATGGAAATACTACGAACTGGACAACCTCCAATAGAGACAATGACAATTTAAAGAAGCAAAAACGCATGAACCTTACAATCGGTTCATGCGTTTTTGCTTTACACTATTGGTAAAAGTTCCTTACTTCTCTTCTGGAAGATTCACCTTGATATACAGTTCATCCAATTGGGATGTCTCAATCACGGACGGTGCATTGATCATCACATCACGTCCCGAGTTGTTCTTCGGGAAGGCAATGCAGTCGCGGATGCTGTCCAGGCCTGCCAGAAGCGAAACGAAACGATCCAGTCCGAATGCCAGACCGGCATGTGGCGGCGCTCCGTACTTGAATGCCGTGAGCAACCATCCGAACTTCTTCTCGGCTTCCTCCTGCGTCAGCCCGATAGCCTTGAAGACACGACTCTGCAACTCGCGGTCATGAATTCGAACCGATCCGCCACCCAGTTCTACACCGTTCAGAACCATATCATAAGCATATGCACGCACACGACCAGGTTCCGACTCCAGATAATCTACATCCTCCGCCTTCGGCGACGTGAACGGATGGTGCATCGCCTTCCAACGGGATGTTTCCTCATCCCACTCGAACATAGGGAAGTCCACCACCCAAAGCGGAGCAAACTCATCTTTCTTTCGAAGTCCCAATCGGTCACCCATTTCCAAACGCAACTGGCCTAATGCAACCTGCGTCTTCTGGATATGGTCGCCCGAGAGTATCAGCATCAAATCGCCTGGCTTCGCTCCAAAACGCTCACTCCAGGCTTTCAAGTCTTCTGTCTGATAGAACTTGTCGACGGATGACTTGAACGTTCCGTCTTCATTATACTTGACATATACCAAACCCTTGGCTCCCACCTGCGGACGTTTTACAAAATCCGTCAGCCCATCCAATTCTTTTCTCGAATAGTGAGCACATCCCTCTGCACAGATGCCTCCCACATACTTCGCATTATTGAATACAGCAAAGTCTCTGTTCTGGGCAATATCCGTAAGTTCAACGAACTTCATGCCAAAACGCAAGTCCGGCTTGTCGGAGCCATAGTAACGCATGGCATCCGACCATGGCATCTGGATAAACTTCTCCTTGAAGTCAATACCCTTCAACTTTCGGAATACCGTTTTTACCATCTCCTCAAACAAATCCACCACATCTTCCTGACGCACAAACGACATCTCACAGTCAATCTGCGTAAACTCCGGCTGACGATCCGCGCGCAAATCCTCATCACGGAAACACTTCACTATCTGGAAATATCGGTCAAAACCAGCAATCATCAGCAACTGCTTGAATAATTGAGGTGACTGGGGAAGAGCATAGAACTGTCCCGGATTCATACGCGATGGGACAACGAAATCACGGGCCCCCTCCGGAGTCGAATTGATGAGTACCGGAGTCTCTGTTTCAATAAACTGGCGACGAATCAGGAAATCACGCACCTCGAACGTCAGACTGTTCCGCAACTCCAAATTTCGGCGAACAGCAGTACGACGCAGGTCCAGATAACGGTACTTCATACGCAGGTCATCTCCTCCATCTGTTTCATCTTCAATAGTGAATGGTGGCGTTTCCGAACTGCTCAGAATCACGAGGTCCGATACAATGATTTCCACCTCGCCCGTTTCCATTTTAGCATTCTTCGACTCCCGTTCCGTCACCTTGCCTGTTACTTGAACCACATATTCCCGTCCAAGTTTCTGGGCACACATAGCCAAATCAGCATTCTGCGACTCATCAAAGGCCAATTGAGTGATGCCGTATCGGTCACGCAAGTCAACGAAGGTCATTCCTCCCAATTTGCGCACACGCTGTACCCAACCAGCCAGCGTCACCTGTTCTCCCACATTCCCTATGCGGAGTTCCCCACATGTATGACTTCTGTACATGATGTTTCCCGTTTAATCTTAGTTAAGTTTCTTTCGGACTTTTTCTGTCAATTATATGACTCTACAATACCGTTACCGTCTTGTCTATCTTCGAAATCAAACCTCTCAATACCTTTCCAGGTCCTATCTCCGTAAACTCATCAGCACCGTCAGCTACCATCTGTTGTACCGTTTGAGTCCAACGTACCGGAGAGGTGAGCTGAGCAATCAAATTCTGTTTGATCTCTTCCGGATCAGTGTGTGGCTTTCCATCCACGTTCTGGTAGATAGGACACGTCGGAGTATGGAACGGAGTAACCCGGATGGCTTCTTCAAGTTCCTGACGCGCAGGCTCCATCAGAGGAGAATGGAAGGCACCTCCTACCGTCAGTTTCAGTGCACGCTTCGCCTGCTTCTCATTCTTCAGGATTTCACATGCCTTATCGATAGCTGTCTCATCTCCCGAGATAACCAACTGCCCCGGACAATTATAGTTGGCAGGAACTACACAGCCTTCCGTAATCGCACTGCATACTTCCTCCACCGTCTCGTCAGGCAAGGCAATGATAGCTGCCATCGTACCCGGATTCTGTTCACATGCCTTCTGCATTGCATGAGCACGCTTCGACACCAAACGTAGTGCATCCTCAAAACTCAAGGCACCACACGCTACCAACGACGAGAACTCTCCTAATGAATGTCCTGCTACCATGTCCGGCTGCTCTGCCTCACGTGTCAGTGCTTGTATAACCGAATCCAGGAACACTGCCGGCTGCGTCACTTTCGTTTGGCGCAGATCCTCGTCACTGCCTGCAAACATCAGATCCGTAATCCGGAATCCCAACAGTTCATTCGCCTGTTCGAACAAGTTTTTTGCCTTCTCATTGGTCTCATAGAGTTCCTTGCCCATTCCAACATACTGAGAACCCTGTCCTGGAAATACAAATGCTTTCATTTCTTATCCTTTCTTTCTTAATGAATGCGCAAAGGTAAGAAATTATCTGTATCTTTGTTTTTATTTCTGACCTCTGTCATTCTGAATACCGATTTCTAAAAAAATGAACAGGAAAAAAGCAGATCTCTCCGGACGGGTTCGCAAATGGATGTGGACTCTCTTTTTCGGCATCATTCTCTCCATCGTTATTGTTTTCGCACTCATCGCTGTAGGTGTCATCGGATACATGCCTCCTATTGAGGAACTCCAGAATCCTAAAAACCAGTTCGCTACGGAAATCTACTCCTCCGATATGCAACTTATCGGACGGTTCTGGAAAGAAGCTAACCGTGTCAATGTCAACTACTCCGACATTTCTCCGAACATGATCAATGCGCTCATCGCTACCGAAGACGCGCGCTTCGAATCACACTCCGGTATCGACGCATGGGCTCTTGGACGAGCACTTATTCTCCGCGGTCTCCTCTTTCAAAAGAGCGCCGGTGGAGGTTCCACCATCACCCAACAACTTGCTAAACAGATATGGTCGCCCCAAGCAGAATCCTTCATCCAACGACTTCTGCAAAAACCCATTGAATGGACCATCGCAGTCAAACTGGAGAAGTACTACACCAAAGAGGAAATCATCACCATGTACCTTAACCAGTTCGATTTCCTCTACAATGCCGTTGGCATTAAGAGTGCGGCACAGGTTTATTTCAACACTACACCCGAAGCACTCACCGTGGAACAGGCAGCCGTACTTGTCGGAATGTGTAAGAACCCTTCCTATTTCAATCCCATCCTGCACCCAGAACGTGCTCTTGGACGTCGCAACGTCGTCCTCCAACAGATGGTCAAGGCCGACTATCTCTCCGAAGCCGATTTTGACTCCATCTCACGTATTCCTCTCAATACGCACCTTCAGATCATAGACCACAAATCAGGGCTGGCTCCTTACTTCCGGGAGAATCTGCGACGCATGCTGACTGCTCCGGAACCAGAACGTGGCAACTATGCCGACTGGCAATATCAGGAATACCACGATGACTCCCTTGCCTGGGCAACCAACCCCCTCTATGGATTCTGTGAGAAAACACGCAAACCAGATGGTTCCAAATACAATATCTATACCGACGGTTTGCGTATCTATACCACCATCGACTCGCGCATGCAGTCTTATGCCGAAGAGGCAGTCAACACCCACATGCGTGAACTGCAAAAAGCATTCTTCCGCGAGAAGAGAGGGAAGAAGAAAGCCCCATACTCCAACATGCTCTCCGATGAGCAGATACGCCAATCTCTCGAAAGAGCAATGAAACAATCGGATCGCTACCGTGCCATGAAAAAAGAAGGAGCCTCTGACTCGGAAATCCGCGAGGCATTCCGAACCAAGACTCGTATGCGCGTCTTCTCCTACGACGGAGGAATCGACACCACTCTCACACCTATGGATTCCATCCGTTACGTCAAATCATTCCTGCGCTGCGGCTTCCTCTCCATGGACCCACACAACGGCTATATCAAAGCCTATGTCGGAGGTCCTGACTTTGCCCACTTCCAATACGACATGGTCTCCAAGGGACGACGACAGGTCGGTTCCACCGTCAAGCCCTTCCTATACACCCTTGCCATGGAAGAAGGTATGACACCCAATGACGAAGTCATCAACCATCCCTATACGCTATATACCGCCACAGGAGCCGAATGGACTCCTCGCAACGGCTCCAAGTCTCGACTCGGTGAGTCAGTTACCCTGCGGTGGGGACTCGCCAACTCCAACAACTGGATTTCTGCTTACCTCATGTCACTCTTCACTCCCGAAGCTCTTGTTAAACTCATGCGTTCCTTCGGTATCGAAGGACACATAGACCCAGTTGTTTCCCTTTGTCTTGGCCCTGTCGAGATCAAAGTGCTTGAGATGGTGGCAGCCTACACCACCTTTGCCAACAAAGGACTTCGTGTGACTCCTGTTTATGTCACACGCATTGAGGATGCCAACGGCAACATCATTTTTTCCTCCAAACCAGAAATGAAGGAAATAATCAGTGAATCAACCGCCTACAAGATGATATACATGCTTAGGGCAGTTATTGACCAGGGTACCGGACGACGCATACGCTCCAAATACGGAATTACGGCTGAGATATGTGGCAAAACCGGAACAACACAGCGCAATGCCGACGGTTGGTTCATGGGATTCACACCTTCTCTCGTCAACGGAGTCTGGGTCGGTGGTGACGAACGCGACATTCACTTCGACTCCATGGCAAACGGACAGGGAGCCTCCATGGCACTTCCTATTTGGGCTCTCTATATGAAAAAAGTGTACAGCAATCCTCAACTCGGATATTCCCAGGGTGAGAAATTTGCCATACCATCCAACTTCCGAATCGAAAACGGCAACCTCATCGAAGTACCCGATGAAGAAGCATTCGAATCTGTGGATGGTGAAGAAGACTCCACTTGGAGCCAAATGCAAGGAACAGAATAACAAAGGCGAGACAACCAGAAGAATTGGCTTTTCTCTGAAATGCCAACACGGTTTCATAGACAATAAAACCTGCCATTGAAAGCTTAAGACTAAGAGGTTCCTGACCACTTACCACCCCCTTGTTTGTGTCTTGAATAAAGAAAAAACGCATGCTGACTCCTGTCTTTCACACGAAACGACACATCCACCTTCTACTGTCGTGGATTATCATGCAAGTATGTCTGCTGAATGCTGCTCCATCACTGGCACAAATTAAAACGGAACGACTGCTCGAGAACGGACGCACAGCCTTGTATTTCAACGACTACGTTCTTGCCATCCACTACTTCAATCGTTGCCTTTCCCTGCGTCCCACTCAATCGTTGCCCTACTACTACCGTGCAGTGGCCAAGATCCAACTGGAGGACTATACCGGTTCCATCATCGACTGCGACTCGGCTCTCGCACATAATCCTTTCATGCCCGATGCATGGCTTGCTCGCGGATATGCCTGCTTGCGAACTGGAATGGCAGCACAGGCTGAGAACGACCTCAATAAGGCACTCATATACGCCCCAGACAACACCAATGCCATTCTCTATCGCATTGAGGCTCTCAAGAAACAAGATAAGTACGAAGCGGCGCTCAACGACATTCGAAGACTGTTGCGACGAAAGAATCTCCCCTTTGCCAACCTCCTGCGCACTGAGCAAGCGCAAGTGTACCTCGCCATGAACGACACCTCTGCCGCCAATCTGTCACTCGACACAGCCATCTTCCACGCTCCCTCTCATCCTGACTTCTACGCTCTTAAAGCCTATATATCTCTTCTTCAGAACCAAGACTCTGTAGCTCTTTCTCTCCTGAATACTGCCATCTCACTCGGTGCTGACTATCCTGCAGTGTACGTTAACCGCGGCGTTCTCCTCCACAAGTCCTTCCGCTACCTTGACGCCTTAACCGATTACAGCCGTGCCGTCGAACTCGATCCTGACAACCGGCAGGCACGCTTCAACCGTGCCATCCTGCGGTCGGAGGTCGGAGATTTCAACAATGCTCTCCTGGACCTGAACCGATTATTGGATGACCATCCTTCCTCAACTTTCTACGACGAAGCACGCTTCCAACGGGCGATTGTCTGCCTCCGACTCCACGACTTTAATACCGCTCTCTCCGACTTCGCCACTCTCATGGCACGCTATCCGGACTTCACGCCTGCCTACTATGGACATGCCGAAGCCTGTCAGGCTCTCGGACGAACCAGACAGGCAGACATAGACCGCTACAAGGCTATGATCATTGAGTCGCAACCCGTTTCCGAACGTAAACGCCTAAGAGCTCAGGGAGAACCTGCCGCATCATCCGTCCCTTCCGCTCTCTCTGTCCTCACCGACTCGTGGAATAACACAGACACCCCTGGAGAAGGAAACGATAGAATACGAGGCAACATACAACAGGAATCGATGCATCTGATTCCGAGAAGCCCCTTTTGCATTTCCTATTATGCACCCCTGTCTCGGGTCGAATCCGAAAGCGCATTCCGATTCCATGCTCCTGCATTGCCACCAGCCATTCGTCAATTCAATACGACTTGCGGAGAGCATCTCGTTCTCACCAATCGGGAAACGCCTACCTCTGAACACATCATCTCTCTTCATCAGCAACGCATACGAACCCTTACCTCTCCATACGCACATACATACTTCCTTCGAGCCGTCAATCATAGCATGATACTCAACCACCGAGATGCCATGAATGACCTTGACACTGCCTTCGCCAAAACCTCATCTGCCTCTGACTCCGCATTACATGCCGTGGTCTGCTTTCAACGCGGCTCCATCCGTCTTCGCCAGATTACGCACGACTCTCTTATTTCTTACTCTCCTTCTTATGCTACAACTTCAGCACCAGACACCCTCAACCGATGGAGAGAAAGCGACCTCATCGCCCTTGATTTCCAGCTTGCCGTTCGCTTTTCTCCTCATTTTCCACATGCTTGGTACAATCTCGGATGCCTTTTCCTTATGAAAAATCAGAACCGAAAGGCCGAAGAAGCTTTTTCAAAGGCCATTGCCCTTGATGCCAATCTTGCCGACGCATGGTTCAACCGAGCGATTGCACGCCTCCGCCTCTACCGAACCTCCACAGACCAGCTCCTTCTCCGCCAAGCTCGCGAAGATCTATCCATGGCAGGTCAGCATGGCATCTATCAATCCTACTCCATCCTCAAACAACTCGATAAATCATCCCCTTCTATCCAATAAAGCAACCTTTTCGTTAAGCCGAAAGCAGAAGCCAAAATTATTTGGGTTATGCTGAGGCGAGAAAAGGACTATTGAAAATGAACGACAGTCACAGATTACTGCCCGAACGTCTCTTACTTAGTCGTCTTCAACATCCACAGCACGATCGGCATTTGAATAAAATGTCGGACGTTCCCTTGTCGGTTCGGAAACTTTCTGTAGTTTCGCACCCGAAACCGACTGTTGTGGTTGTACGCGCTGTTCGTCAGTGTTCTGCGTACCTTGTTCTGCAACCGTCGGTTTTCTGTTCGTATAAAAGTTCGTGAACAACTCTCCTTTTCCTTTAATCTCGGTAGTGACGATATATTTCACACCATCCCTTTCATATGAATAGGATATGCTTTTGCTTTCATCCTGCTTGCGCTTCCCGTTCTTTATCACATCAGGAATAAGAAGTATCTCCTCTGCCGTATATCCGTTAGACGATGTGCCATAGTGCCCGAAGATGCTGTGTTTGGTTCCGGCTCTTCCGTCGTTGCCTTGACGCATGATGATGCAGCGTTCCTTGCCGTCTTTGTCTGATACCGTAAAGGTCAAGTTGTCGGATTTATTGCTGGTTTCCGACGGCAGATCGTTGTCTTGAAAATATAATCGCCAAAACGAAAAGTACACGTTTTTAAAACGAAAAGTACATTTTAAAAAAAAGGAAGGCAGAGAACCGGTAAGTGGCGGAACTCTGCCTTTTTGTCGTTCAAACGGCGGATGAATGCAGTTTAATCACTTGCTGATTGATAATACCTGTCTTCTGTTTCTCGGACCGCAGCT
>Ga0247611_10002741_pt1 | contig 27504 bp, 27 predicted proteins | sample 177DNAGHGhighgp2_FD_192422 | JGI IMG/M metagenome (GOLD analysis project Ga0247611, IMG submission 192422) | Sheep rumen microbial communities from Palmerston North, Manawatu-Wanganui, New Zealand - 1770 DNA GHGhigh gp2 | ecosystem: Host-associated > Mammals > Digestive system > Stomach > Rumen... | reverse complement strand
TATAAAAACAACAAAATCCCAATTCTCTTTAGAATTACCCCCACCCCCAGACATCCGAGTTTTGCTCGCCCGAACCCCTCAAAAAGAAGGCAATGAGTGACATCTGTGTGAGATAAAATGATGACACGTAATCGACTTCGTCGCTCTCCCAGTTATTCACCGCATTTGGTGCTAAGGACGCTGAACCTGTCCCTATTATCCTATGTCCCATGGCAAAGAAAAAACTGAGGGTCCGGGGTTCGAATCCTCGCCGGATTATATAAAATCTTCTTCAACGAGAAGTAAACAAATAACCCTGATCCCCGAGAACAATTAGAAAAAAAAAAGACATACATTATAGGTAAGTTGCTCCTTGATGATCCATGGGCAAAAAGGACAGAGCCTACAGAGGGATTCTTCCATAAGAAGGTCAACAAAATGAGTTAAAAATAAATAGTAAACAGAAAAGTTGAAACGTGGGCCAGTAGAACCGTCCCGTTGATCCCAGGAACTCAAAGATAAAGAAATTGATGATAATTAAATAATCCCAAATAAATCAAGCACTATGGCACTAAAGATTAAATATCCGACACTCATAACGAGTGAGTTAGACACTCATCATATTTTGTGTCAGCAGATGGTGGACGATTTGGTAGCCTTAATTACAGCATACGGAAGATGCGCCCCAGATCAGAAAGAAAGGATTAAATATAGGGGGAAAAGTAGGATTAAGGTAATTGAAAGTATCGATTATATTCAATATAATATTGGTCAAGTACCTTGTGTTCAGTTATGCGTTAGGGAGTCAAAAACAGGTCAAGAGAATATGTATTTGCAGAAAGCTGGTGAGAATGATGAAAATCCTATTACTCAAGATGACAAAGTGGGTAGTAATCAGAACTATGCCTTGTTATACCCTCTGATAGACCAAAGGGTTCAGCCGGGAAATAAATGGCTAGTGATAATTTATGTAACACCAGGCAAGGATGACGCAGATATGGTGAACACTTTTAAAAATGTGGTTAATAAGATTTTTAAGTTACCATTCAGATATATTGTTCCTGTAAATATCAATCATCAGCGTGTAGTGCCTAAAGTGGAAGTGACTTTGTCAACCATAGAGAATGTTGACTTCAATCAGTTCAAACTTCATGATCTTATAACGAGCAGTTCTTCTAGGACGACACAAAAAGTAGAATATCTAAATATTGCTGCGGATGCTGCAGAAGAAATATTGAATGATAATGGAGATGTAAATGCGCAAACCACCAGAAGGGTTCGTTTCTTCCATAATGCATTCAATAAAGCTGCTTATACCACATATACGTTCAGCTCGGAGGAAAATGGTGTTCTAAACTCAGTGATGACCACTAAGTATAGTGAAAATGACGACATTGAAATAGATCAATTAGGAACATTATATGATGCTCAAGCAATGCGAGGCCGCTTTGCAAGGGTATTAACAAATTATCTAAGTAATGGAGCTGATGGACAAGATAGGCCAAATGCTGAGGGCGATGCAGCAGGGGATAGATAGCCAATCTATTGCCTTGCTGTTAGGAATACTTGGCATTGCAATTACCATATTTACTGTGGTATACTCTTTTATGGAAAGTACCAAAGAGAGAAAGCGACTACTGTTTGAGCGTGTTAATGCAGTTGCTAATTCAAGAGAGGTAGACCCTGTAATGAGAGCAGAACTTACTTTTGCTACTAAACATCTGACAGATTTGTGGAATATGAATAAGTCAATAATAACTATAATAGTATCTGATATTCTAATTTTAGCTGTGTATATTGTTCATTTAATTTTTAAGGATGTATTATGGCTTTGGTATGCTGCCTTAATATTTGAAGTTTTATTAATTGTTGGATGTTTATGCACACTATCAGTGTATCTGAAACAGTATTACGATAGGTTCGTAAAAATAGTGTAGTCGTTAAAAAGGTAATCAGTAGCCAAATGCCAAGGGACAGGTCAGCGGCATCAGAAATCAATAATGGTGTAATTCTTCATATTCCCAATTAATTACTTAGTTATTATCAAAGTATATGCCACGTAGGGCAAGGATAGAATCAGGTACGGGGATATTTCACGTGATGATGCGTGGCATTAATCATCAAAACCGACGCACGCAGCAGGCGCAGAGCCAAACGTGTTTGAGCTATGCCTTGCAAGAAGAAGGAAGACGAGGTCAATATCTTTGAGGTTTAGAGCCCCTTGATAAGGGGCGGCTATAATGCAGGGATATGGGCAACCACTTAACTTCGTTGACTTTTGTCACGACTCGACCAACTTAGAGCTAGCTCTGTTGGTGCTCACTGCTCCAAAAGTTGACACCTCCTGATTCGCGAGCGCGATGAAAGAGTGGGTGAGACTATTAAACGTATAGCTAGCTCCTACGTGTACTACTATAATAGGAAGTACGGGCGTGATGGTCATCTATTCAAATAGCGCTTCAAGAGCGAGCCGGTCCGCTCGGCTTTGCCGCTTGCTACCGCAGGGACGCAAGAATGACATGGAGTACTTTACTATATTGTTACGTTATATTCACCAAAACCCAGTGAAAGCTGGTGTTGTGAAGGCCGTTAAGGATTATGAATTCAGCAGTTGGGGTGAGTATATAGACAAAAACAGTACACTGATCCCTTTATGTGATACTCGTACTGTTTTGAACCGAATACCATACAATGAGTTAGATGTACTTGTGAACGAGCCCATGTCTGATGACGTTGCCTGCCTTGATATAGAAAACGCTTCAACCGGTCGTCCTTCTGATGATCAGGTAATGTTGCTGATAAAAGAAAAGACTGGTGCAACAAACAGCAGTGCTTTTCAGCAATTGCCAGATGATATAAAAAGGTCTGTATTAATAGAGTTGAAGAGCCATAGAGCTTCTCTGCGACAATTGGAGAGATTGACCGGAATAGAGAAAAGCTTGATATACCGATTGAAATGAAACAGGAACCTGTCCCCTCGTTTCTTTCAGAGGATTGAAAATATAATCTCAATGTAATTAAAATCACATGATGTAGAAGATGAAAGAATCCAGTTATTTCTATACAGACCTTGAATATGCTAAAGGACAAGAGCCGGAGTGGTTGCTGCAGTTGAACAATTATAGTTCGTCTCAGCATAAACGGGTTTATGTTCAGCGTTTCCCTGTGACCGATACCGACAACGTAGAGTATGATACCAATTTTATGCTGATGATTGCAGGCAGCAGACTCTGTCTTGTACAACAATCTGACGATGAGGATTTTGACTACTATAAGGAAGATGTTGAAGGCTGTATTTCGTATCTTTACCGCAATTATAACTATCGTCCAGTTTTGGGTCCTTTCAGTAAAATATGCAATCCATTATTGGAAACCGCACGAGAGGACGAATTGAACGATTTGCCTTCACTTCTGGAAAAACTTTCTCTGACCGATGACTTGGACAAACGTCATTCAGAACTGTTGATAGCCCTTTGTATTGGTAGTCCTAACGAAATAGACCGTGTTGGTAATGAAGTGCCACGCACGTTGCTGGAAAAAGTCAAACACAAAATTCAGCTATTTGATGGTGACCAGACACGTTTTATCTATCAGAAACTTAATAATCCCGTAATTCGCATTCAGGGACTTTCAGGAACTGGCAAGACCGAACTTTTGCTCCACAAGATAAAGGAGCTATACCTTGCCAAGGAACAGTATAAGATTTTCTTTACTTGCCATAATAAAATATTGGCTGCTACCCTCCATGACCGTCTGGAGAAGTTCTTCGATGATATGAAGGTTAATAAACAGATAGCTTGGGACAAACGCCTATGGTGTACCAACGCATGGGGACGGAGCTATGATTATAACACTGGTCTGTATAGTTACATTTGTCACCAATATGAAATCGCATTTCAGGGTTTCTCTTATGCTACATCGTTCAACGCATTATGCAGTTCGGTTCTCAATCAGCTGGATGCCCGCGAAGATTTTGAGCCCTGTCTGGATTATGTGATTGTCGATGAAAGTCAGGATTTTGACGAGCCATTTTTTGCATTGTGTCAGAAGGTAGCTCGCAAACAGGTTTATTTGGCAGGCGACATCTTCCAGTCCATATTTGCAGAACATATAGAGAAAGCTTATAAGGCAGACTTTCTTTTAGGCAAATGTTATCGCACAGCCCCCGATACGTTGATGTTCGCTCATGCCTTGGGGCTGGGCCTTTTTGAACGTCAGCGTTACCGTTGGCTAAGCGATGAGGACTGGACAACCTGTGGGTATAAGGTGGAAAAGAAAGAACAGTCTTTGACGCTCTCTCGCGAACCGGCCAGCCGTTTTGACGGCGATGACGAACAATACGACAGCATAGAGTTCTACATTTCTTCAGATGAGAATCTTGCAAAAGGAATATGCAAACTTATCGGTTGCTTGCAGGAAGAAACATCGGGAAAAGTACAGCCAGAAGATATTGCTATTATCTTTATAGATGATAACAAGAAGATATATAGAAGAGCCAATGTGCTTGAAATGGTAGTTCAGGAAACGTTGGGATGGGATGTCAATAAAGCCTATGAGACCAAAGAAACTAGACCGGGTGAACTATTTGTGAGCAATCGTTATAATTCCAAAGGACTTGAATTTCCTTATGTATTCTGTGTGACTGACGGAATACAAGATGACTATCATTACCGTAATTCCATCTATACCATGTTGACTCGTTCGTTTATTAAAAGTTATCTCATAGTGTGTGGTGATAATCCATCAGTACCACAAGAGATTTGCCAAGGGTGGCAACAGATAAAGTCAGAGCACAGAATGACAGTTGCCATACCTACTGACGAGCAGAAAGCTGATATAGAGTTGAAGTTCACAGAAGCCAAGAAAGCTTTATCTCTCCGTGAAACCATCGAAGCATACGCTAGCCGTATTAGGATGACAGATGAGCAGAAAGATAAGATGCTGGAGATTATGAACGTCCTGGAACTTGGCAATATGGAGCAGGAAGAAATGATCAGCAGAGTAGAAGATATAGCTAATCTTGTCTTGAATAACAAGTAATTGAGAAGATGCAGTTTTTTCATTCTTTTGGTAACATGAAGGCAGCTGATATGGATGCCAAGATTACGAGCCCCAAGAACTTCACTATCGCAGTCCTGAAAATATTGGAGCTCATCAATACATGGGGCGTGAGCGAGAATCCGTCAATGGTGAGTTACCCATATTTGTATATTGACACAACAAAGCTGAAACGTGCATTCATCATAAAAAGCAACCAAATGGTAAGTTTCGCTTTCCCATTTGCGATATATACTAAGATGAATACAGTAGGGATAGATGAGCTGTTCATCAATTTGAAAGATAAAAAACTCAATGACGTTATAATCTCACATGCCATGTCTTTAGCGCAGACACTGGATCTGAATAATTCCACATACGCAGCTCAGGCCAAATCAATCGACTTGACCGATGTGGATAAGCTGACAGCTACTCGCGTGTTTGAAACCGTCTTGGCTCTTGAACCATCATATATCCGTTACGACTATGATACTAAAGGATGCAAGGGAAAAATTCATCCGCTTCACCATTTTGATGTAAATTATAGTAATGATTATACCTATAAAGTAGGTCTTTATGGAGAATTGGAGGAATGTAAATTAAAGGAACTCCTGTCAGAAGATTCGGATTGTTGGTATGTCAGACCTTTTTCAATAATCTCCAAGGTGGAAGATGTTATAAGACGAAAAATGGTAAAGAAATAATCTACATCAATCACACGGGGGGCAGGCTCTTATCAGGGGCTCTCATTAAATAAAGGTTCTATAACCAGATAATTCTGCACCCTTTTCCATCATATTTTTAATGAGTAATAATTCAGTAAATAATAAGAGAATAGTAAATCTTCCACACAGGACGTCTGTTGCCAAAGTACGTGACGAACGGATAGATTGTGTTAAATTCTGGTTGGTTGTCATGGTTATTGCTGTTCATGTGTTTAAGAGACCTGAATTTTCAGATTCCAAGGTATGTACCATAATATGGCAATGGTGCTATATATTTGCCATGCCATTATTTATTTTCATCTCAGGTTATTTCTCTAGGAAGAAAGACAAGAAAGATTTCTGGCCAAGCATCTGGAGATTATTTGAGCCTCTCATAATTTTTCATATTATTGGATTATTATTCTATACGGACTCCATCTCAATTAAAACGATTTTATCTCCATGGTGGGTTTTATGGTATCTGCTTAGCCTTATATATTGGAGATTATTACTCCAGTATATTCCTAATAAAATATTGAAACACATGAAACTGATTCTTATCAGTACATTTTGTATCAGTATATTGGCAGGATTCCTCCCATTTAACAGAGTACTTTCGTTACAAAGGACATTAGCACTCATGCCTTTTTTCTTTATCGGATATTATATGAGGGATAGAAATATATTTCTACCAAACAAATACAAGCCGTTTTGCATATTATTTTTAATGGCAACGTTTGTAATACCTATATTTATTCCTCAATATTTAGGAGATTTACCCCATGCTAATCCCTACACCAACGCTTCTATCGCAGTAGAACGTATGTTCGTATTTTGTCTTGCTGTTCCAATGTCTATTGCATTTATAAATGTCTGCTACAACACATCTTTAATTGCCAAACACGGAAGGCTGTCAATGCAATATTATATTTATCACGCTCTGATAATACCACCACTTATGATGGTAATAAACAAACTAGACATGACAATGTCTTTCGTTACTGCTATTATCATCACGATAGGAATTACATTCGGAATCAGTGTAGTATTAAGTATTCCACATGTTAAAACGTTGACAAATCCATCATCATTATGAGGCTACGCAAGGATGACGTGAAATCTGTATCAAGCAGTAGCTTTTTTCTTTGTAGAATTAGTAAATAACATAAAATTGTGATAATAGGTTATACAGCAGGGGAATTCGATATGTCTCATATCGGGCATTTTAATGTTTAAAGAAATGCAAAGGCTTTATGTGACTATCTTGTAGAAGGTGTCAGTACAGAGAAATTAGTACAAGAATACAAACATAAAACTCCTATTATACCTTTTGAAAACAAGAAGAGTATGGTAGAAACTATAAAATATGTTGATAAGATCGTTCCACAAATCAACATGAACAAAAACCAAGCAGCAATAGATACCAACATCAATTCGATGTTTATAGGAGATGACTGGAAAGAAACTGGAAAATGGAACAAGATAGAGCAGGAACTATCTGTTATTGGTACAGAAGGTGTAAAAGTCATATATTTTCTCTATACCAAATATATTCTTCGATTCTCCGCAATATTATAAAGAAATAATCTATACAGACTCAAGTAATAAATTTGATTTTAATTTATAACTAATAAAGGGCATCATTGAAGATTTCCTAAAGTACTATCATTATTCAAAATGTCTACAGATAATTCTGCAAAAAATAAGCGTATAGCTAAAAACACAGTATTTCTATATATCAGATCGATTGTGGTACTGGCTATTGGCTTGTTTACTAGTCGAGTGGTGCTTCAAACATTAGGTGTAAACGACTATGGAATTTATAATGTCGTAGGTGGATTCGTCTCTATGTTTGCTGTCATCAGCAGTTCTTTAGTTAATGCAAGCCAGAGGTTCATATCGTTTGAAATGGGTAAAGAAAATCCACAGATGAATAGAATCTTTTGTAGTACAGTTTCCGTGCACCTTCTGATGGCTTTGGCTGTTCTTATATTATTTGAAAGTTTTGGCTTGTGGTTCCTCAACACGCAGTTAAACATAGCTCCAGATAGAACCTTTGCAGCTAACTGGGTTTTTCAGTGTAGTGCTTTAACGTTTTGTATAAGAATTATTAGTATTCCATATAGTGCAAGCATTATAGCACATGAGAGGATGAATGTGTTTGCATATATAAGTATATACGAGGCATTAGCAAAATTGGGGATTGTGTATCTCTTGTGGTTTGCAGGTTTAGATAAGTTAATTTTATATGCAATTCTTATGCTTGTCATATCTGTTTCTCTTCGATTGGTATATGGTATATATTGTAAAAGAAAATTTGAAGAATGCAATTTCCATTTTGTTATAGATAAGCCTATATTAAAGAAAATTTTATCTTTTACAGGGTGGAATTATTTTGGTAGTACAGCAGGTATCCTGATTACACAAGGGATTAATATTTTAATTAATATGTTTTTTGGAGTAGCGCTAAATGCAGCTCGTGGTATTGCAGAACAGGTTAATCATGCCATTAATACTTTTATCAATAATTTCATGACAGCAGTGAACCCACAAATAACCAAAAGTTACGCTTCAGGGGACTATATATATATGAATAAACTATTGATAAAAGGTGCAAAGTATGCTACAATACTATATTGGTTTATGAGCCTCGTTTTTTTTATTGAGGCTGATTTCGTTTTGGATGTGTGGCTCGTTGAGGTTCCACCTTATGCAACTTTATTCTTAAGGTTAGTTATTATTTATACAATTTTTCAGTCTTTATCGCATACACTCTATATTGGTATGCTTGCAACAGGGAAAATAAAAAGATATCAGATAGTGATGAGTACTATATATTTCTGTTGTTTTGTCTTATGTTACGTATTCTTTAAATTAGGTTTTGAACCAGAATTTGGATACATATCAACAATCATTGCAGTATTCTTAGGTATGCTTGCCAGGCTTGTCTTATTACAGAGGATAATTCCCTCTTTTGATGCTAGACAATATATATGTGGGGCGATTATAAAATCTGGGGTTGTGATATTTGTGTCAACTTTCACTGTATGGGGACTATCAAGACTATTGATGTTCAATAATTTTGTGGAGTTTATAGGTGCGTGTATGTGTACTATTGTTGTTGTTCCAATTTCAACTTATTTATTTGCTTTAGATTGTTCTGAAAGGCAAGTGATTAAACAATATATTTCAAAGGTCAAGTATGTTGTCCATTTTAAAACACCTTAGATATGAAACTTAATTATTATATTGGGTATAGTACAGATGATAGAAATCGTTATTTATCATCTTCAGGAGGCGTAGGTGCAGAGATGATAAAATATCTAATGAATAGTTGTGAATATGGAACCTCTATGACATTTATTTTCAATACAGATGACTGTAGATATGTCCCCAAGCTTATATATGATTTTAAGGATTATAATAACTGTGGGTCTATTTATCAAGATACAGACACGATAGGTTTTATCAAAAATAATCTCAAGAAGATTAGAAATGGTATTATTGTAACATGTATGCCGTGTCAAGTGAGTCCTATAAAAAGTATTTTGTCCCGAAATAATATTAAACATTTTATTATTTCACTTTGTTGTTCTGGTCAGACAACAGTGCAGGGGACGTGGTGTTATTATAGATTATTAGGTCTGAATAAGGAAGATGTGAGCAATATACAGTATAGAGGGAATGGTTGGCCATCGGGTATTCAGATTAAATTGAAGGATGGGAAGAAAATAAGGAAAGATAATTATACATATCCATGGAATTTGATACATAAGTCTCTTCTTTTTAGACCTAAGAGATGTTTATATTGTCCGATGAAGACGACCCCATATGCTGATGTGTCATTAGCAGATCCATGGCTTAGTGAATATATAGAAAAAGATAGAATAGGGAATAGTGTCATAATTTGTAACGATAGGGGAAATAGTGTGATAAAACTTATGATGAATAATTCCTTGTTACAATTACAGAAAGTAAGTGAAAGTACTTACGTTGATTCACAACTTGGAACAATAAAAAACAAAGCAAAATCAGCAAAATATAAGAAGTTCAATAGAATTGTTGAAAGAATGGGTAATGATGCATCATTATATAAGAGAGTTTTTACTGCATCTGCATCTTTACTTAAGATTCATGTAAAAATGCTTCGAATTATTAAACGTTTAAGTAGGTAAGATTGCTCATCTTGACTGATTTGTTCAATATGAGGATATTATGTAGATTTATAGGTTGGTAAAATGAAATTGTATGTAAGAATATGCTCCTTCATTAGGAGAATATATTGGTCAAGAAAGTTTGGCTCTGTAAAAGGACGAGTCAGAATAGGTAAAAACGTGACATTCCAGAATCCAGATACCTTACATTTTGGTAAGAATATTGGCATTGGTAAATATACCTATTTTTTACCATTGAAAGAATATGCAGGCGTATCATATCATCCTAAGATTACAATAGGTGATGGTTGCTGGATAGGTATAAGAAATAGTTTTGCCTGTATAGACAGTATAGAAATAGGAAATAATGTTTTGTTTGCAGGATATGTTCATGTTACAGACCATTCGCATGGCTATGAGGATGTCAATGAACCAATTAAAAAACAAAAACTGATTTCTAAAGGTCCTGTTGTCATTGAGGATGATTGTTGGCTCGGATTTAGTAGCGAAATTCTATCGGGGGTTCATATTGGTAAACATTCTATAGTGGCTGCTCGTGCAGTAGTCACGAAAAATGTTCCTGCATATAGTATTGTTGCAGGTAATCCTGCACGCATTGTTAAACAATATAATTTTGAGACAGGAAAATGGGAAAAAGTAAAATAAAAAGTAAATATGTCATTATCTCTGGTTTGGCGTTAAATGATAATAACCGTGGCACAGCAGCTTTAGGATATGGGGCTTTGTCTTTTCTACAAGAACGTGGTTTTTTGTCTGAAGGAACAAGAATTCGAGTAATAAAAAGCAAAGGCAGACATCTTCGCAAAAAGCGGGAAATCACAGATAGTACAGATAAGTTAACAATAACTGGAACAGAATGGGTGGTAGAAAGGTACTATGTGAATTTTCTTGAATGGGGATTAATGTCGCGTTTAGGAATCCTTATACCTTTTACAAAATTATGGCGATTAGTTAAAAATGTTGAGTGTGTTGCAGCTATCAATGGGGGAGATGGCTTTTCTGATATTTATGGTACTCGAGTTTTCCATAATAGACTAGGTATGACCAAACTTGCCATGGCGGCTGGTATTCCACTTATACTTCTGCCACAGACGATAGGACCTTTTAGTGAAAAAAAGAACTTGTCGTTAGCCACAAAAATTCTTAAATATGCCAAACAGGTATTTGTAAGAGATGATTGTTTCATTGATAATCTGAAAAGTATGGGCGTTAGGCATGAATTGACCAACGACTTGTCGTATTATATGAAGCCTGAGCCATTTGATATATATATTGATAGTGCGAGGGCGATTGGTATTAATGTGAGTGGTCTTGCTTGGGATAACAAGTTCCATGCCTTGGCTGGTCAGTTTGATATATATCCCGAATTAATCATGAAACTTATAACAATGTTTCAAAAGAAAGGGAATATGGTGTATCTGATTCCGCATTCTTATAATTATAACAAACCCGAACGATATAATGATGACTTAAAAGCAGCGCGAGAGGTTTACAATCGCCTTGAAGACAAATCAAACGTCGTATTAATAGATGGCAATCTTAGTTCACCACAGGTTAAATATGTTATATCAAAAATGTCCTTTTTCGTCGGAACGCGTATGCACGCCAATTATGCTGCCATATTTTCCCAAGTTCCTCTTTATGGGTTAGCATATAGTTATAAGTTTAAAGGTGCATTTGAAAATAATGGTATTTATAATCGTACTAGTGAAATAACAAATATCTCAGAGTCTGATATTGACCACATTTTGTCAAAGATAGAAAAGGCATATAGAGAGGACGTTATTCACTGTTAATATATTGTATTTAATCATAATATTATGTCAAAACCAAGATTAATAGCATTTTATCTGCCACAGTTTTATCCTACACCAGAAAATGATGAATGGTGGCAGAAGGGATTTACGGAATGGACAAATGTAGGTAATGCCCGACCTCAATTTAGGGGACATTATCAACCTCGAGTTCCTGCCGACTTAGGTTATTATGATTTACGTGTGCCAGAAGTTAGGGAACAACAAGCAGAATTAGCTCGTGAAGCTGGTATTGAGGGATTTTGTTATTGGCACTATTGGTTTGCAGGACGTCGTCTCCTAGATAGAGTGTTTCGTGAAGTAGTGGATAGTGGGAAACCAGACTTCCCTTTTTGCCTATGTTGGGCAAATCACAGTTGGTATCAGAAAACGTGGGATCCTACGAAACCAAATAAACTGTTAATAGAACAAACTTATCCAGGAGAACAGGATTATATAGACCACTTCAATGCGATGTTGCCTGCATTTAAGGATAAGAGATACATCAAAGTGAATGGGAAACTCCTGTTTGGATTTTATTCTACAAAGAGTGTGAGTAAGGAGCAATTTCATTTGTTTTCTCACATATGGAATAAACTTGCAAAAGAAAATGGACTTGAAGGATTTGAATTCTTCGGATTTACATTTGAATCAAGTAGGTATGACGAAATAATAGATAAAGGTTTCTCACACATTACGATTGACCATGTGAGATTACATGGCTATTCAAATTATGCAAACAATATAATAAAGCGAGTAATCCGTAGCATTTCTGGATACCCAAATAAAGTTTTTGAATATCAAGCATACGTGGATTATTCTCTTAAGCATTTTAAACCTATGAGATTGGAGTATCCTTGTATTCTGCCCAACTTTGACCATTCGCCACGCAGCGCTAACAGAGGATATATTTTTCATCATTCCACACCAGAAAAATGGGGTGACTTTTGCTCTAAATTATTTGAAATGTATGCAGACAGGCCACATGAAGAAAATATTGTTTTTATAAAAGCTTGGAATGAATGGGGAGAAGGAAATTATCTGGAACCAGATTTGAAGTACGGTAAAGGATTTATTGAGGCCCTTAGAAAAGCATACGATGAGTGTCAGTAGAATATAATTAGTTTTGTGTTATGAGTTTATACAAATTATTCCGTGTAATACCAACATTGAAATCATTTTTTTACATCTATTGGAATCGCATTAAATTCCGGATGCTTGGAATAAATTATGGACATAATATGTGTGTGAACAATGAGGTGTATGTAATAGGCCGCGGGGAAATAACAATCGGTGACGATTTTAAATTCACATCAGGTAATGGGTTAAACCAAATAAGTCGAAATATCAAGGGAGAATTTAAATTAGGATCAAAAGATGCTTCTATAGAAATTGGCAATAATGTAGGAATAAGTTCTACATGTATTCACTCAAGCAAACGAATAACAATAGGAGATAATGTTAATATTGGTGGAGACTGTATAATTATGGATACGGACGCTCATTCTCATAATTTCATTGAGCGTAGAAAAGGACATGCACCTTTAAATGGTAAATATAAAATAATCCCATCAGCTCCAATAGTAATAGAAGATGATGTGTGGTTAGGAGCCAGGTGTATGGTTTTAAAAGGTGTTCATATTGGTGCTCGATCCATAATAGCTGCAGGTAGTGTCGTTATAAATGACATACCATCAGATGTTGTGGCTGGTGGAAATCCTTGTAAAGTTATCAAAAAAATCAACCAAGACATAAAAGAAACAGAATAAGAAGGAATATGATAATAGGATATACAACAGGAGTATATGACATGTTTCATATAGGTCACTTGAACATAATTAAGAGGGCTAAGGAACAATGTGATTTCCTTATAGTGGGTGTTAGTACTGATGAATTGGTACAGAAAGAGAAGTCAAAAACACCGATAATACCATTTGAAGACAGGTATAAGATTGTTGAAGCAATACGCTATGTTGACAAGGTGATTCCTCAGTATAACAAAAACAAAATGGAGGCATGGAAAAAATATAAATTCCACAAAATGTTTGTTGGTTCAGATTGGCAAGGAACAGAAACTTGGAATAATTATGAGAAACAGTTCGCACCAGTAGGTGTAGACATTGTCTATTTATCACATACCGACGGTATTTCATCATCAATATTAAGAAACATAATTACGAACAAATGAAAACAATAAAAAGGTTAGTCAATAATTATAAGAGACATCATAGCATCTCAAAATTGTTACAAAAGATATTCTGCACTTTATTGGGGATAGAGAAACAGCAAGAAAATATTAATGCTCTATTTTATTTCTTCAACACACTAAACGACGTATCAAAGTTCCCTCCAACCTCAGATCCAGATTTACGTATTCTGCAACTTTGTGACACTGAGTTATTGGGAATATTCTCAGAGTTGTGTCACAAACATAATCTAAGGTATTGGTTGTATGGAGGAACCCTTTTGGGAGCCGTTAGACACAAAGGGTTTATACCATGGGATAATGACACTGATATTTCAATGCCAAGAAAGGACTTTGAAATAATGATGGATGTATTACCTGAGGAATTACAAAAATATGGAATAGAAATGCGGATAGAATATGAAAACTGTCCGATGAAACGAGTTGGTATTGGATACAGGCATAATGAAACGGGGATTTGGATAGATGTATTTCCCGTTGATTGCTTTAATTCCAATAAAAGAGCTTTGGATATTCCACGTTCAGAGATGATTAAAATTGAGAAGAAAGTTAGAAACTATTTTGAAAAAGTTAAGAATAAAAAAGATGCCAAATTAAAGGTTGAATTGTATAAAAAGGAACTCTTGAATATTTATAATGGAGATAAATATTGTATCTATTATGACAATATGGAGTTCAAACACCATTGTCCAAGACATTACGATGAAAACGAGATATTCCCTCTAAAGACTTTGACTTTTGAAGGAATAGAATTGGACGTTCCTGCAGATGTCGATTCTTTCCTGAAAAAAATGTACGGAAACTACATGTCTTTTCCCAAAACTGGTATTGAACAACATGGAAATATAGAGTTCGGCAATATAAAAGATTGGGCAAAGAAGCATAATGTAGACATGCAGATTGTATATAAAACTCTACAAGATATAAGAAAAGAACTAATATCAAAATGAGATTTCTAATCATTTTGTACACTCTTACATGTGTTTTTGCTCCGATATTGCGTATATATTCTTTTATCGGTGGCAGTCTCACTGTATTGGATACATTTATACTTTTGTTTTATATTCTAAGTATTCCATCCTTATTTAAGATTAGGAATATTTATTGGCCTTATGTGACTTTATTTGCATTTGTTTTTATACATAGTTGCATGATATTTTTATCGAATAGCGATGGTGGCATATTTATGAGAGCAATGCACTTGGCAAACTATATCTTTTTTATAGCTTTCTTTAACAGCACATTTTTCAATATAGAAATGGCCCAGAAAGCATTAAGAAATGGAGCCATAATTGCCACAATATTCTTGATAGCACAGCATTTATTACATTTTCTTTTCGGAATTCAATTAGTAGGCATATATGCTCCGCTTGCATTACGTGAAGCTGATATGGAAAACATGATTGCTGGTACAGATATTAATCGCTATGCATCTTTTTTCCTCGAGCCAGCAGGTTATGGTGTATATATTGTCAGTGCACTAGTACAGGAATTATTTTACCAAAATAAAACTAAATTATGGGTTGTATCATTAATTTGTTTAGGAGGAATCTTGTCAACGTCTAATACGGCAATTGCATGTATTGCTTTGTCGTTAGGAATTTATTTCTACAAAAACAAAATGTTTTCTGCTAAAACAATATTTTTATTATTTTCTTTTGTCGGTATTTTTTTTATAGCACAACCATTTCTTGATGCTATTTCAAATAGAATTGAGAGCGGTAAAAGTTATGATGGACGATTTGATGGATATGATGCAGTCTTATATATTTTAGATGACCCCACATGGGGTATGGGATTTGTATCCCCAGAAAACATGGGAGTATATTTGGCAGGATTCGCAAGACTACTTATGTATTTTGGTTATATTGGCATAATAGTTTATTCTTTCATCTACTTAAAGGTCTTTATGTCTTCTAACCAGAAAATAACAACATTTGTCTTTTTGTTTTTAAATTTGGGAAGTAACACGCTATTGGGGGGCTCTTTCTTGCCTTATAGTTGTTTCATAGTACCTGGTATTAAGAAAAACTCTAACAAGAGTGTTCCTGTAAAAATTAAGTAGGTATGGCTAAGTTATCAATTGTAACAATTTGTTTTAACAATAAAGAAAATCTAAAAGAAACGATTAGAAGTGTAGTATCACAATCATTCAATGACTATGAGTACATTATTATTGATGGTGGTAGTAGCGATGGGAGCGTAGATATCATAAAAGAACATGCAAAAGATATAGACTTCTGGGTTAGCGAGCCTGATAGAGGTATATATAATGCGATGAACAAGGGATTAACTCATTGCAGTGGAGAATGGGTGTACTTTCTGAATTCCGGGGATGTCTTTTATAATAAAGATGTCTTAGCAAACATTGATTTTGATGCAGCATCAGAGAAAGTTGGTGCAATATATGGACGTTACAAATTCTATAGCAGGTATAACGAATTAAAACTTAATGATGTAAGACATCCTTTTACTGAAAGTAACAAAAAATTTCGTGGCATGGGTTTTTCACACCAAAGTGTTTTCGTGAGAACAAAATTAGCACAAGAAATTGGTTTTGATGAGAGATTTAAATTATGTGCTGATTACAATATGATGATGCAGTTACATAAAAAAGGGTATATTTTCAAACGTGACAACACCATTATTGCAGTATGTGATGGAAGAGGAGGAACTTCATACAATAATAGAAAACTACAAAATAAAGAGACCGCAATCGTGTGTGGTTGCGAGAACAACATATTCGTAAAAATCTATTTGGCAACAATAAATATAATACGACCAATATATAGATTTGTGAACAAAATAATAAAAAGAAAATGAAAATATTGCATGTTATATCTTCACTTAAAATTGGTGGGGCTCAACGACTCTTATCTGATTTATTGCCTTTAATGCAGAAAGAACATGAGGTAACTTTGTTAGTAAACCAACATGTAGATAATGATTTTGAGAGAATTATAGAAGATGCTGGTGTTCGCATTATTTCAATAGAAACACCCAATTTATATAGTTTCACCAATCTTTGGTCATTGATAAAACTAACAAAAGGGTATGATATAGTACATGTTCATCTTTTTCCCACCTTATATTGGATAGCATTAGCAAGTTTTTTCGTTAAGATAAATCTAGTATATACAGAACATAACACATCCAATAGAAGAAGGGGAAAATGGTATCTGCGTCCATTAGAGCGTTTCATTTATAAAAGATATAAGAAAATTATTTCGATTAGCAATCAAACTCAACAGGCATTAAAGGGATGGTTGAAGGCGAAAAATGAAGACAAGCATTTTATTGTAATAAACAATGGAGTTAATCTTTCTGTTTTCCAAAACACAAAACGTGAATTTATTTATCCACATACTTTAATAATGGTAGCTCGTTTCGCACCAGCCAAAGATCAGAAAACTATTATCCGTTCTCTTACGTTGTTGGATAAAGATGTACATGCCATATTTGTTGGAGACGGCCCTTTGATAAATGATTGTAAGCTATTGGCCAAAGAACTCAATATAAATGACAGAGTCCATTTCGTAGGTGAGCAAACGAATATTCCTACTTGGTTGGCCAAAGCCGACATTGGCATACAATCTTCTATTTGGGAAGGCTTTGGGTTAACTGCAGTAGAGATGATGGCTGCAGGATTACCAGTTATTGCTTCTGATGTTGAGGGACTGAAACAGGTAGTGGAAAATGCCGGCATTTTATTTCCATGTGGAGACGAGAATAACTTAGCCAAACATATTAATAGACTAATTCATGATAAGGACTATTATAATTTCATAAGACAAAAATGTTTAGAAAGAAGTACGTTCTATGATATAGAAAAAATGCTTAGGTCATATATGGAGATCTATACAGAGATAGTGAAGGAATAATTATACTATGGGGAAATACGTTATGTACAGTTCACTCCCGATGATTTTGACTTCGAACTCGGCAGCTACTTCACGGAATACTAAAAAAGAGAGAGGATGTAGGGAGGTGAAAGTAGGAGAATAGTTAAATAAAGTATTCATATACTTAACTTGTTTGGTTGTTAGGTTCTTAGGCAAGCGCCATTATGCTCCATGCAAGGAGTTTAAGAAAATAGGGAAAACAGGATGGTTTTGATATACAGCATACGGAAATGCGACTGAAAAGTTGACGGATAATAGAAGAAAGCACCTTTGAAAATATATGTGAGAATGCAGAGATTTAAAGAACAAGATAGTATAAGACAATTTATAGATGAATTGCTGACTAAGAAAGAGTCTGAGGATATAGAATTCAAGCATGCTTCTGGCGGCTTCCCTGGCAACTTTTGGGATACTTATTCTTCCTTTGCCAATACAGAGGGCGGTACTATCATTTTTGGAGTGGAGGAAAAAAGCGACGGTTTTTATTTGGATATCCTTACGGATGATATAGTAGAGAAGTACCAAAAAGACTTTTGGAATAATGTAAATAATAAGTCAACGATTAGTTGTAATCTATTAAAGAACGATGATGTGCAGATCGTGAAGTTTAATGGATATAATATTATGTTGTTCCATATTCCAAGTGCCAGCAGAGAGCAACGTCCTGTATATAGGACAACCAATCCTTACAATGGTACATTTAAACGAGACTATGAGGGAGATTATAAATGTACAGAAAAAGAGGTTCAGCGTATGTATGCTGATGCCAATGTCTCTAAACCTGCTGACAGTCGTATATTGAAGAATTATAGTTTAGATGATTTAGATATTGAATCCTTGCAACAGTACAGAAGAATATTTTCTACTGCAAGACCAAATCATCCGTGGATAGGATTGGATGACATCAACTTATTGGAAAAGTTGGGAGGTTACAGAAAAGACAGGGAAACAGGAGAAACGGGATTTACGCTTGCAGGCTTGTTGATGTTTGGAAAATATGATGCTATAACAGATGTAAATTGTGTTCCTAATTTCTTTCCTGATTATCAGGAATGGTTAGGAGAAAATTCAAATGAACGATGGTCAACAAGAATATATCCTGATGGTACATGGGAAGCAAACCTTTTCCAATACTACAGAAGGGTGTTGCCTAGACTACAAAATTCCTTATCTAATCCATTCAAACTCGAAGGGAATACTCGTAAAGACGAGACACCTGCTCACGTAGCGGTACGTGAAGCTTTCGTAAATTTATGTGTACACTCTGATTTTTCAGTTAATGCAAATTTGTTGGTTAAACATGAGAAAAACCAATTGGTGTTTTCAAATCCTGGTACAATGCTTATCACAAAGGCTCAGTATTATAAAGGCGGACAAAGTGTGTGTAGGAATAAATCATTACAGAAAATGTTTATGATGTTGGGTGCCGCTGAAAAAGCTGGTAGCGGGGTTGATAAGATAATTACAGGGTGGAATGGTGCAAATTGGAAAACTCCACATATTGACATAACACTACGACCAGATACTGTGAATTTGTTTCTGCCAATGGTTTCTTTGATGGACGAGAACATAAGAGAAGGCTTAGCAAATATGTTTGGAAAGAATGTTCTAAGGCTGGAGAAGAACACATTACAGATACTCGCATTGGTTTATACCGAAGGCTATGTTACAAATGAGCGCTTACGATACACTCTTAATATACATAAAACAGATATTTACGAATTGCTTAGAGATATGTGTAATAAGGGGTACTTGATAACAACAGGTCATGGTAGAGGCACGAAGTATCAACTTCCAATATCAAAAGTTAACATTGAAAGTAATCCAATAAGTAATCCAATAAGTAATCCAATAAGTAATCCAATAAGTAATCCAATAAGTAAGTCACGAAAGAAAAGAATGAGAAAAGAGGAAATGCGTAAAGAAATTCTAATTGTTTGTGAAGACTGGGTTTCATTAGAAGATATTGCTGCAACAATTGAGAGAACTACCGCCTATTTGCTTTCCGATATTATTCCGTCAATGTTGGAAGAAAATTTGATTGAACGCATGTACCCTGAGATACCACGACATCCTTATCAAAAATATAGAAGAATCTAAAAAATCGACTCTCTAAGATTTCTAACCGAAGGTTATAAGAAAAACATAATAATCTATAGAAAAACACAATGAAGATGGATAACAAAGAAATGAAAGACTATAACAGTCTTGTGGAGGTGCCGGGCATGAGCGAGGCAGACAGTAAGCTGATGCGTTTTCACTCATGTCTTGATGAGCAGATGGAGAAGAAGAGAGGTGAGGAGGATGACGAACTGTATGCCGTTGCGGTGCTGGAGGCTCTTGCTGATGGATGTAACAGGATGGGACTGTCACAGGAATATGCCGTCAGGATGGCTGGTTTCCAGGGGGTGTTCTCGGATATCAGCAGGGATGTGATAAAGTCGGTGTTCCATACGGCTTATCTGAAGAAATACCTTAAGAGCATTCCACTGAAGTACATGAGGCCGTCAGCTTTGCTGACGTTTAAGACGGAGGCTTACATGAAAGAACACTATGAGCTGAGACTCAATGTGATGACGGGAGTACCAGAATACAAACTGGCAGGAGGACTGTATGGTTTCAGTGAACTGGACCAAAAGGCGCGCAACACAATGTCTATCAATGCGCTGAAGGCGGGAGTAGATTCTTGGGACAAGGACCTGAACAGATATATAGACAGTTTGTTGATACCACAGTATGAGCCGCTGAGGGAGTATATGAAGGGATTGCCTAAGTGGGACGGTAGGGACAGGATTACAGCCTTGGCTGGCAGAGTGAAGACCGACAATAAGTATTGGGCTGGCGATTTCCACAAATGGATGCTGTCTATGGTGGCGCAATGGCTCTGTATGAACAAGGAGCACGGCAATGCCATCGTGCCTCTGCTCATCGGTCAGCAAGGTTCGGGTAAGACAACATTCTGTCGCAGACTGTTACCAGAGTGTCTGCAGAGATATTACAACGACCGTCTGCCGATGAAGAACGACAACGACATCTATATCGCCATGGCATCGCAGGCTCTGATAAACATTGATGAGTTTGATGCTCTGTCAAAGAGCCAGCAGCCTATATTGAAATACCTGCTTTCCAAGCATGACGTGAAGATGCGCCAGCCATACGGCAAGGTGATAGAACAGCGTCAACGTTTCGCTTCGTTCATAGCTACGACTAACGACAGACATCCGTTGGTTGACGCCACCGGTTCGCGACGCTTTGTCTGTGTCTGTGCCGACACGATTGACAACAAGGGTAAGATAAACCACGACCAGATATACGCCCAACTGCAAGAAGAGTTAGACAGCGGCATGCGCTATTGGTTTTCTGACAAAGAGAACTCACGCATAATACACCAGAACGAGGCTTTCCAGAAGGTAAGTGACTACCCGCAGATGATAGCACGGACTTTCACTGCCCCGGAAGATACTCCTCTTGATGCTCCTTTCATGCCGCTCGGCGAGGTGATGAGCGTCATTGCACGTAGATATACGGACGTTAGGGTTACCAACGGAGCCTTGGTGAACATGGGTAAGGCGTTGCGTTCTGCCGGCTACGAGCAGAAGCATGCAAGGAATGGTTCTGCCTACAGAATTATTGAGAGAAAACCTTCACCTGTCACCATTGGCGGGTAAGTGTTTGTAACACAGGCTATGGCAGTGGTGACGGACAGTGTGACGACTGTCACACATCCATCACTCCAGAACTGTTATGAAAGCTATGCTTTTACGATGAGGAAGCTATCGTTTTACCATGTGAAAGCTATGCTTTTACAGTATGGAAGCTATGCTTTTACAGTTAGTCGAACACTAATAGCACTCGTACTAACAACTTTTCGTGGTCAGATAAACGAACACGAATAACACTAATCTAACGAATAATAAAGATTTGGGGGATTCGAGGGATTTGTGTTAAAGAAAAAAACGAACACGAATAACACTATATCTAACGAATAATTATAAATTCGGGGGATTCGAGGGATTTGTGTTAAAGAAAAAAACGAACACGAATAACACTATCTAACGAATAATTATAAATTCGGGGGATTCGAGGGATTCGTGTTAGAGAAAAAAAGAACACGAATAGCACTAATCTAACGAATAATTATAAATTCGGGGAATTCGAGGGATTCGTGTTAAAGAAAAAAAAGAACACGAATAACACTAATCTAACGAATATGATAGTATATAAGGAAGAGGCATATCTGATAATGGGAGCAGCGTTCAAGGTGTACAATAACCTTAGACATGGATTTCTTGAAGCAGTATATCAAGAGGCTTTAGAAATCGAATTCCAGAAACAAGGTATTCCTTACGAACGGGAAAAAGAACTGAAGATCTACTATGACGGAGTAGAACTTAAGCAAACTTACAAAGCAGATTTTGTCTGTTTTGGAAAGATAATTGTGGAATTGAAGGCGGTAAGCGCATTAGACGATGTTCACCGGTCTCAGGTTTACAATTACCTTCATGCTACCAACTATAAGTTGGGACTTTTGATTAATTTCGGATGTTCAAACGAACTGGAATACGAACGAAAAGTGTTGTAACAAAACAAACACGAATAACACTATCTAACGAATAATTATAAATTCGAGGGATTCGAGCGATTCGTGTTAAAGAAATAAACAAACACGAATAACACTAATCTAACGAATAATATAAATTCGGAGGATTCGAGCGATTCGTGTTAAAGAAATAAACGAACACGAATAGCACTAATCTAACGAATAATTATAAATTCGGGGGATTCGTTAAAGGAAATCAACATTATACAATGAATAATTTGGTAAAGAAAAATACAAATATGCTACCTGCTTTGATGAAGGAGGTGGAAAACAAAATTGCAGTCATTCGCAATCAAGAAGTGATTGCTGATGCTGATGTGGCTGAACTATATGGAGTAGAGACCAAGCGCGTGAATGAGGCGGTCAGAAACAACCCAGACAAGTTCCCTCCCAGATACATGTTTGAACTGACAGCCAACGAGTTACGAGATTTGCGGTCGAAAATTTCGACCACAAATGTGTCAACGAAGAACCGCAAAACCACCAAAGTATTCACAGAACGTGGCCTCTATATGCTTGCTACAGTACTAAAAGGTGAGCGCGCCAGAGATATAACCTTCGCAATCATTGAAACCTTTGCTAAGGTGCGCAGTCTGAAGCGAGAGTTAGTTGAACTCCATCAGGAAACCGACAAAGAAAAGCAAGCTTCGAAGATGAAGCACTTCGGAGATGTGCTCACCGACATCGTGATGCCAGATCTACAGACCTCGGAAACCGAATCTTCACTGGAAATCAACTTTTTTATCGGCAAGCTCAAGCATACCGTGAAGCGCGTTAGAAAAGAAGAATCGAATCAATAACAGTATCTTTTAATAATATTCGCAATTAGGGCTAAAGTGGTCGTAACGTAGGAGGGAAGTGATGGATAGGTGATGTATTGCAAGTTATCCGTCACTACTGCTACTTACAGATATACAATTAGATACCTGCCTTCTGTGACGGGTGACAGAAAAATATAATATATTGCTGCGAAAGAAATCATTTTGAATATATGACAATACTTGTTCTGACAAATAACATTGGGGGACTCTACAGCTTCCGTAAGGAGGTGATGCAGGCCTTCATTGATAATGGATATAAAGTTATAATCTCGGCACCTTATGATGGCGACCAACGTATTTCGTGGTTTGAGAATATAGGGTGCGAATTTGTAAACACTTCATTTAACCGACAAGGGACGAATCCTGTTGCAGACTTCAAACTGATGCTGCGCTATCGCAAGATGATAAAACAGATAAAGCCTGTAGCGGTGCTCACATATACCATAAAGCCTAATCTCTATGGCGGCATGGCATGCGCATTGGCGGGTGTTCCACAGATAGCAAATATAACGGGACTGGGAGCTGCTGTAGAATACCCCGGCCCGATGCAGAAAATCACTATGTTGCTATACAAGATAGGATTGCGCAAGACATGGTTGACATTCTTCCAGAACAAGGAGAATATGGAATTCTGCCAAAAACATGGAATGGTGAGAGGAAGAACGCAGTTGATTCCTGGCAGTGGAGTGAACTTAGAGCATCACAAGAAAATAGATTATCCTGCAGAGACTGAGCCTATCCGCTTTTTGTTTATGGGTCGCATAAGGCGCGAGAAAGGAATAGATGAGTTCCTGGCTACCGCTGAAAACATCAGGAAGAAGTATGACAACGTAGAGTTCCATATTGTTGGCGGTTGTGAGGGCGACTATGAAGAGAGGTTGCACGACATGCATGAACATGGTATAATCATATATCATGGCAGGCAATCAGACGTACGTCCTTATTTTGCAATGGCGGCATGCACCCTTCATCCTTCGTTCTATCCTGAAGGGATGAGCAACGTATTGCTGGAATCATGTTCTACAGGCAGACCGATAATGACGACAAACCGTGCCGGCTGTCGGGAGATAATAGAAGATGGACGCAACGGTTTTCTGGTGAAGCAACAGGATGCGGATGACCTGACAGCGAAAGTGGAGAAATTCATTGCTCTGCCTTATGCTGAACGTAAAGCCATGGGAGATGCCGCTCGCGAGAAGGTGGAACGGGAGTTTGACAGAAACATCGTGGTGCAGGCATATCTGAGGGAAGTCAAATCTATTTGAGTCATTCTATGAAAGAACCTAAGCAACTATATTTATATATATCATTCGTTAAGGAGTGTTTCAGGCAGGAGACATCTGACGGCGAGCGATGGAAGGGGATGGACTGGGAGGAGTTCTTTCTCTTTACACAGGAGCAGGCAGTAGCCGGTTATGTCTTTGAGCATGTCAAGAGATATAAACGCGATGCTATAGGGATTCCAGAGGAGACCTTACTGAACTGGTTTGCCTATCATGACGAGATAGCGAACAGGAACAAGAAGGTAAACCAATGTATGTGTGAGATTGTAAAGGACCTTTCTGATAGAGGTCTGCGCAGTTGCATCCTAAAAGGTCAGGGAAATGCGATGCTGTACCCTACCCCTCTTTCGCGTATGCCTGGAGACATCGACATCTGGGTGGATGCCGACAGGAAAGAAATAGTGGATTTTGTCAAGGCAATAGATGACAGTGCCAAGGAGAGGGAGAAACATATATCATTCACTATTGCGGAGGATATTGAAGTTGAGATTCACGACATTCCGAGCACTCTGCGTTCACCGAAGTATAACAGGCGGTTGCAGGATTTCTTCAGAGAATATTCAGATGAGCAGTTCTCCAACGTAGTGAGTAGCGATGATTTCGCCATACCTGTTTGTGTACCCACGGCGGAGTTTAACGTGGTGTACCAGTTGGCGCACATCATGTCGCATTTCTTCGTCGAGGGCATCGGTTTGAGGCAGTTCATTGACTACGCATACGTATTAAGGAGCGTTGGCGTGAAAGAAGACTCTTGGAAGTTCGGTATTGCTGAGAGGCTTGAGTATCTGGGCATGCTGAAGTTTTCAAGAGGAGTGATGTGGGTGCTTAGAGAGTGTATCGGACTGGATGAGGAGCTGCTGTATATTGAGACTGACGAGAGAATAGGCAGATTGATAAGGACGGAGATTATCAACGGAGGAAACTTTGGTTATCATGATGCGCGTTATCCTTTCAGGAAGTCAGGGTACATAGCGAGGGGATTGACAGACATCTATAGGTTGTTGAAACTCGTTCCGTATTTCCCTAACGATGCACTGTGGAAGATATTGAGAAAGTTTGAAAACCAGAAGTGGAAATTAAAAGATTGATATGTATAAGAATTTTGTAAAAAGGTTTATTGACTTTTGGATTGCACTCATCGTACTGATTTGTCTCAGTCCGTTATTGTTGATCATCACAGTATGGTTGCACTTCGCGAATAAAGGCGCAGGGGCATTTTTCTTACAGGAGCGTCCTGGGCTGAATGGTAAAATTTTCAGAGTTCTTAAATTCAAATCAATGAATGACAAGCGCGATGCAGAAGGTAAACTTCTGCCAGACGCAGAACGCCTGACTAAGGTTGGAAAATTCGTGCGTTCAACTTCCTTGGATGAGCTACCTCAACTAATAAATGTTTTAAAAGGCGATATGGCTTTCATAGGCCCCAGACCTTTGTTGGTACGCTATCTTCCATACTATACCGAAAGAGAGCAATTAAGGCATACTGTACGCCCAGGTATAACTGGTTGGGCCCAGATTCATGGCCGCAATCTTATCTCTTGGGATGACAAATTGGAATATGATGCTTATTATGCAGAGCACGTATCTCTTAGGTTGGATATTAAGATATTCTTTATGACTATTGTGAAAGTTCTCAAAAGAGAAGGTGCCGTGGCAGATAAAAAAGAAAACTATTTTGATATTGAAAGACAAAACGCTAAAAATAAAAAAAAATGAAAATAATTATTACAGGCGCTTGTGCTGTTTCTGCGCGTAATGTACTTCGCTCACTCAAGATGAGTGAAAAGTTTAAGAATGCCACTTTTGTTGGTTGGGATATGTGCTCAATCATGTATGGCCTATATTCAAAAGATTTTGAAAAACTATACAAAGTACCTTCCGTGAATGAATCTCACTACAGAACAGTAGTTGAGGAGATTCTTGAAAAGGAAAAGCCAGATGCAGTGATGGTAATTCCCGAAGTAGAGGTACTTTATTGGGCGAAGCATCCTTTTGATACACCTCACCTGGTGCCGCCTACGGAATTCTGTGAGTTGGCAATTAGCAAAAGAAAGCTGTTTAATCTGTTAGATGGAACAGGGCTGGTTCCTGAGAGTAAAGATTTAAGACGGGAGGACGCTTTCAACGACAATTTCAAACTACCTTTGGCATATCCCATGTGGGTTAGAGATGCATCAGCAGGTACCGCATCTGGTAAAGGCTCATTCCTCGCACATAATCTTGAAGAACTTCGTTCATGGGTAACTATTAACACGGGGATAGACAATTTCCAAATATCGGAGTATTGCCCGGGAGGCAACTATGGTGTACTTTGCTTGTTTGAAAAAGGTAAATTGTTAAAAGTGGCTATTGCAGAACGTCTTGAATACATTATGGCAAAAGTGGCCGTCTCTGGCATCACAGGCAATACAAGCCAGGGGCGTTTCTTGAATGATGAAAGCATTAAAAAGAATGCGCTTGATGCCATTGACAAAGTTTGCAAGGCAACAAATAGCATCATGAATGGTGTTGTGGTGGTGGATATGAAAGCTGATAAAAACAATGTGGCTAAAGTGACAGAAATCAATATACGCTACGTAGCGTATAACTGTTGCTTAGCTTCTGCTGGATTTAATTTAGCTGAGTATCATCTGTTGACTGCTTTAGGAAGAAGTTCGGAGTTGTCTTCGGAGCAAGAAATGATTTTTCCGGACAATAATAGATTCTTAAGAGATGTTGATGGGTTGCCTATTTATATAACTAATTTCAAAACGATTTCCATAGGCCAGTACATTTAAAAGTATATAAGTGGTAAATGGCTTTAACAGAAGATAAATGGTAATAGACTTTCATGGATAAGAGAACGGGGGGACGGGTACCTGTTTCACGAATAATAGGAGTCAGCAATAATCAATAGTTGAGAATGCCAAGGCAGGCGAGACAAGCATCAGGAACTGGTATATATCATGTGATGATGCGTGGTATAAATCACCAGAACATTTTTGAGGAGCAGGAGGACTATTAT
>Ga0247611_10002740_pt1 | contig 27518 bp, 21 predicted proteins | sample 177DNAGHGhighgp2_FD_192422 | JGI IMG/M metagenome (GOLD analysis project Ga0247611, IMG submission 192422) | Sheep rumen microbial communities from Palmerston North, Manawatu-Wanganui, New Zealand - 1770 DNA GHGhigh gp2 | ecosystem: Host-associated > Mammals > Digestive system > Stomach > Rumen... | reverse complement strand
GAGGTCAACAGCCTCAGAGTTTGGCTCGATGATGTTAGCAGCCACGTCGCCAGTGATGTCGAGAATCTGCTTGTAGTTCTCGATGGCATCGCCCAGGTCAACGGGAGCGTAATCGTACTTTTTGGCATCTTCGAAGTTGCGCTCCTTGAGCTCAACGATGCGCTTCATCAGAGGATGGTTCAGATAGAATCCAATCTCTGGGTGATCACTATAATAGTTTGCCATAATTATTTATTTTCTTTTATTTTCTTGAATTCTCCGTAACAAGCAATTGCACATACAATCGCAAGTATGCCGCGAATGACTTTTAAGACCAATGAGTCAAGAGTGATAACGTCATAGGCGAATATCAACGTCGCTACAAAAAGGAGAATCAAGGCAAATTTATTCTTCATTATTTGCTATTCTGCTTGTAGTACTTAATCAGCTTTGGAACAACCTCTTCTACTGTACCAACAATCACGTAGTCAGCAATACGGTTGATAGGGGCATCGGGATCAGAGTTCACAGAGATGATGATACCAGAGTCCTGCATACCAGCGATGTGCTGAATCTGACCGGAGATACCGCAGGCGATATACACCTTGGGATGAACGGTAACACCCGTCTGACCAATCTGACGGTCGTGGTCCAGCCAGCCTGCATCCACGGCAGCGCGGCTGCCACCTACCTCGCCATGCAGCACCTTGGCCAGCTGGAACAGCATGTCGAAGTTCTCCTTCGAACCCATACCGTAACCACCGGCAACCACGATGGGCGCACCCTTCAAGTTGTGCTTGGCAGCCTCTACGTGGTGGTCGAGTACCTTCACGACGAAAGCTTCGGGGCTTACATACTTAGAAACCTCAGGATAAACAACCTCCTTCTTGCACGCACCCTCATAGATAGCCTTTTGCATCACACCACTACGAACAGTAGCCATCTGAGGACGATGGTCTGGGTTCACGATAGTAGCCACGATGTTACCACCGAAGGCAGGACGAATCTGATAGAGCAGGTTCTCATAGACCTTCTCATTCTTCTTGTCCTCATACGGACCAATCTCCAACTCGGTACAGTCAGCCGTCAGACCAGAGGTCAGTGATGAACTAACACGAGGACCGAGGTCGCGACCAATCACAGTAGCACCCATCAGACAAATCTGAGGTTGCTCCTCTTTGAAGAGGTTCACGAGGATGTCAGTATGTGGAGCAGAAGTGTAAGGGAACAAATCCTTAGCGTCGAAAACAAACAGCTTGTCGACACCGTAAGGCAGAATCTGGTCCTCTACCTTGCCCTTGATGCCTGTGCCGGCAACAACGGCGTGGAGCTCTACGCCGAGTTCATTGGCGAGCTTGCGACCCTTGGTCAGCAACTCCTGAGATACTTCCTGTACTTGAGTACCTTCAATTTCGCAATATACAAATACGTTGTTCATATCTCTATTATCCAATGATTTTTTCGTCCAACAATTCTTTGATCATTCCCTCGATGTCAGCATCAGAAGCCGTCAAAGTCTTCGACTCCTTAGCCTGAAACACAATGTTCTTGATGGCCTTCACCTTCGTAGGCGAGCCACTCAGACCACACTGGTTCACATCGCCATCAACGTCTGCTACACTCCACTGGTTCAGTGTCAGCTCAGGACGCTCGTCGTACAGATAGTCGTAAGCCGTACCCTCAGCAGGACGCTCCATCGGACAGGTAGCGCGCTTGTACTTCATCACCAGTTTGGCATTCTGGGGACGACAAGGAGCAGCACTTCCGTTCACGGTAATCACTACGGGCAGAGGAGCCTCTACAGTCTCCACACCACCGTCGATGACGCGCTTCACGGTAACCTTCTTAACTCCATTAACTTCCTTAACTTCTTTAACTTCTTCAACATAGGTCACCTGGTTGAGACCCAGCTTCTGGGCCACCTGAGGACCTACCTGGGCGGTATCACCGTCGATAGCCTGACGACCACCAATCACGATGTCCACGTTGCCAATCTTCTTGATGGCGGTAGCCAAAGCGTAAGAGGTAGCGAGGGTGTCGGCACCGGCAAAGAGACGGTCGGTCAGCAACCAACCCGTATCAGCACCACGATAAAGTCCCTGACGGATAATCTCACCTGCACGTGGAGGACCCATCGTGAGGATTCCTACTGTTGAGCCTGGGTTCTGCTCCTTCAGACGAAGGGCCTGCTCCAGGGCATTCAAATCTTCTGGGTTGAAGATAGCGGGTAGGGCAGCGCGGTTTACCGTTCCTTCGGCGGTCATGGCGTCCTTACCCACGTTACGGGTGTCTGGCACTTGTTTGGCCAGCACAACAATTTTTAAAGCCATAAATGATATATATAAATAATGTGTATCATGAAAATCGGCTGCAAAGGTACACTTTTTTGCGCACACAGCCAAATAAAATGCACAAAAATAGCCTATTTGTGCACAAAAAGCAATATTTGTGCAATAATTCACAGGGCGAAATAGGGAATACGTAAAAAAACTTAAAATATTGCTTAAATGTTGCGAGATGAAATTATTTTGGGTACTTTTGCCGAAATTTTTTTTCAAAAGCAGAAACTTTCACAACAAACTATAGTTAATGAAAATGAAAAAGATTGCCTTTTTGGTGTACTCACTGTTGCTATCAGTGAGCTTACTTGCCGTTCCTGTTGATAAGGGCACGGCTCAGCGTCTGGCCGCACAGTTCTTGCAGGAGCAGCGTAGTGCAGACGGACAGTCATCCAGTAGGCGTGCTGCTGTGTCCATGATGGAAAGTCAGCAGTCCGAGGGTGCCGGTTATTATGTGTTTAACGACCAGGCAGAGGGTGGCTTTGTCATTGTCAGTGGCGATGACACAGCCGACAACGCCATTCTTGGTTACTCAACAGAGGGTACACTCACTGAGGGAAATATGCCTGAGGCTCTTCGCCTCTCGCTTCAGGAGTATGCCGAGGTTGTAAAGTTTGCCCAGGCTCATGGACTCTCCTTGCAGCGTGCTCCCCGCCGTGCAGGCCGTGCGGATGTCTCGCCGTTTATCGAGTTTGAGTGGAACCAGAACGGTGTATATAGCTCTGCCTGTCCTACAGGCTGTTCCACAGGTTGTATGGCGGTGACGGTGGCTATGATAGTGGCTCACTACAAGTATCCTAAGGGACTGCCTGGCCATACCAACGGTAGTTATCACTCTGACTATCATGAGTACGACTATACAAAATTCAATAAGTCTTATTCTAGCAATTCCAGTCTCGGTGAAATGCCGCAATACATGTTTCATGTGGCCAATCTGCTCGATACCCAATTCAGTACAAGCGGTTCGGGTGCCACAGAAAGTCGTTTCCTTCCTACCATGGTCGACTACCTGGGCTACAACAAGAATATGAAGTCCATCATGCGTAGTGCCTACAGCGCAGAAGACTGGGATGAGATTCTTTACAACGAATTGTCTGCTGGTCGTCCTGTCAATTTCCTCGGTGAGCATCCCGATCTGGGTGGTCATTCCTATATTGCTGACGGCTACCGTGCCAGTGACGGTTTCTACCACATACTCTGGGGATGGGGCAGCAACTGTGTGGGCTATTTCGACATGAACGTGCTGAACCCCTTCGTGGCTTATTTCCGCTACTGGGGGCAGATGGGCTACGATGTTCCCCCCGGTGGCTTTACCAGTGGCCTGAAAGCCGTCATCGGCATCCAGCCGGAGACGCTGGAGGGCACTACCGTCCAACTGATGTCCACTGACGACATCATCAAGGACGGGGCAACCAGCGTCCGCGCTACCCTGTTCAACTGGGACGATCGGGTTTTCAAGGGACAGTTCAGCTGGGCCCTGCTCAAGGACGATGGTGAAACCTTCTCCGAACTTGCAAATGCACCGACAGCCAACCTCAACGTGAGCTATAAGGGATATACCACCCAGATACTGAACATTGGCAACCTTGGCCTTAGTAACGGCTTCTACAAGTTGGCTCCCATCTGTAAGACCAATGACGAGGGAGCTAAATGGAACCTCTGCGAAGGTTACCGCCAGAAGTATGTGGAGGTAGATGTCGAGGATGGCAAGTTGACCATCGTTCCTCATCCCGTCAAGAATGTCACAGCTGAAGTGCTGACCTATAAGGGAGGAACAGGCACTCAATATATGGAACTGCTGCTGAAATTGCAGAACCATGGCGACGACGTGTATGGCTATCTCACCCTTAACGGCACTCGCGACGATAACGTGATAGTATATGGTTCGAAGATTGACATCGCCATCAAGGCTGGTCAGTCGCAGATACTTTCTGTATTCCTCGAGAATGGTGGTACAGGCAGTTCTGACTATTCAGGCCACACATATACGGTGAACGTCGATTATATGCAAAAAACAGTTGGTACATTTGTAGTTGACCCTGCAGCGTACTCCCCTAGTTCATCTTATATTACCTATCAAGGTGTGGAATTTGATGATTATGAATACATCAATAAAGAGGCCCATCTCTACAATACCTCACTCAAGGGCAACGTCCTGATTGATAATTCGTCATCTTATTATACCTACTATGTTCCTGTTAAGTTCACTCTGAAAGACGAGAACAACAACGTGGTATATGTCAAGACTGTGATGGATTATCTCAAGAAGGAAACCAAAGGCTATTACATAGAGGCAACTGGCTTGCAGGCAGGAAAGAAATACTACCTGACAGCCCAGCTGGTCAATCTGTCACGCAATAGCTCAACATATAGTGAGACTGTCGTCAAGACTTTCTTCTCTGATTTTGAAATTAACGTTGATGCTGCCATATCTTATTATAACGCGGATGGTACAAAGGGTCGCATGGTTGTTTCTGGCGGAACCGTCGACATGCCTGCCAATAGTGCTGCCGTTGACTTCCGCACCTTCTCGCCCGACCTGGTGAACCTCAGCAGCATTGAGAATCCCAACTGTATCTACTTGTTTGCTGCTGATGCAGCAGTGCCTGCCGAGCTGGATGGCAAGAACGTGGTGAAGGGTGACCAGGCTGGCAAGATTACGCTGGTTGACGGACAGCCCGTTGCCTTCCCCGTAGACTTTGATGCCGAGGAAATCAGCTATACCCGCACCTTCACCAAGGGTAACAATGGCGATGGCAAGGGCTGGGAAACCATCTTGCTGCCGTTCTATTGCAATGAGGTGTATGCCAATGGCCAGAAGATTGACTGGTTCCACAGCGCTACAGAAAGCGGCCTCAGATTCTGGCTTTTCAAGTTTAGTAACAGTACCGATGGAAATATCGCTTTCAGCTATGAGCCCAATCAATACATGAATCCCAACGAGCCGTATATCATCGCCATGCCTGGCGACAAGTGGGGCGAGAAATACGACCTGACCAACAAGGAAATCACCTTCAAGGCCACCACAAAGGGCTATACCGCAGTGAAAGCTACCACCTCGCCTGAGAAGAAAGCTGGATTCTATACGTTGAAGGGTACTTATGGCAATGCTGAAAACGTAGAGGATATTTATGTTTTGAATAACGCAGGTTCTTTCTTCGAACTTCAGGATAACGCTACTGTCAATCCGTTCAATGCCTATTTCGTTGGCGAATCTGCCGGCAGCCGCATGCTGCGCATAGGTATGGACGATTCTGGAACTACTCCCATCAACAGCATCCGCTCTGACGATGCCTCTGGAGTGGTCTATGACCTGCAAGGTCGTCGTGCTGACGGAAGTCAGCTGAAGAAGGGTGTCTATATTGTGGACGGCAAGAAGGTTGTTCGCTAACAAGTCCCATTTTTCTAATTAATAAAGTAAAAAAATAGCAATGATGAAGAAGAGATATATAAAACCTGCGTTCTTGACAGATGAATTCGAGATTTCGTCCTGCCTGTTGGCGGGTAGTGGCCCATTGGGTAGTAACGCCGTTGTACCTGGCATCACTGATGATGGTAATGACGGTCCTGGTGCCGGCGGTTATGGCGACCAGCCTGGATATGGAGTGAGATTATATAATAATAAAGTTTGGGATGCTTGGGATGACGAAGAGGAGTAATACAATGAGATACCATATTATAACAGTTTTAGCCGCCCTGCTGCTCAGTGGCACGGTCATGGCTAATCCCGTCACCACCAGTGACGCCCGCCAGAAGGCAGATGCATTCCTGAAGAAGCAGGCAACAACGGCCAGCGGTCCACGCCGTGCCGCCCTGCAGAGTCCTCAACTGGTTGAGGCTCCCGCAGCCTTTGGCGATGCCCTGCACGTGTTTAACATCGAAGGCCAGAACGGCTATGTCATCGTCTCGGGCGACGACCGTACTGAGGAAATCCTTGGCTATGTCGACAACGGCTCGTTCGACATCAACAACATTCCCGCCAACATGCGCTTCTGGCTGCAGGCCGTGTCCGATGCCATCACCACCGGTCAGGCTGCCCCGAAGATACGTCGTGCTGAGCGTGCGGCTGTGGAGCCCGTCGTCACCACCCATTGGGACCAGCCAGACCCCTTCAACAACTACATCCTCGACGACATGCCCGACCAGAATAAGTACTATCATGACCAGCTGATGACGGGCTGTGTGGCCACTTCAATGGCTCAGGCCGTCTTCCGTGCCGCACAACACTACAAGGAGAAGCACGACCAGTGGCCCGACATTGCCACCAACACGGTGCCTTCCTATACACAGTCGACGTCGGGCCTGACATCCACTGGCTGGACATTCCCCGAGCTGCCTGCTTACAAGTTCGACTGGGCTAACATGCGCGAGGACAACTACTCGACGCTGAAGTACACCGACATTACGGCGGAACAGATTAAGGCTGTGGGCAAGCTGATGCAGTATTGTGGCCGTTCCATGAAGATGGAATACGACAAGATAAACTCCGGCAGCGTCTTCGTATGGGCTGGTCGCCGCATGCACGAGCAGCTCAATCTCTCGAAATTCTGCCAGAGCGTCGACCGAGCCTACTATACGTCGCAGGATTGGGAGGACATGATGTATAAAGAGGTGAGCGAGGGCCGTGCCGTCTGCTACTCGTCGAATGTTGGGTCTTCCACCAGTTCCGAGGGCCATGCCTATATTCTGGACGGCTACAAGGACGGACTGTTCCACATCAACTGGGGCTGGGGCAAGAGCGTTACCGACACGGGTGGCAATCCCACCGCCGACGGCTACTTCGATCTCTCCGTGCTGCAGCCCATGGCTGCTGGTTCGGGTTCGGCATCTGTGCTGGAAGCCCAGTACAAGTATCTGCAGCAGGCCATAATCCACATATCGTATGACGACCCTGAAGATGCTGTCTCTGCCCTGAACTTCTATTGGAACGGTAAGAGCGTCTACACTTCGTACATTAGTGGCTGGGGAACCTATAACGTGCTCAGCGGCACTATTACCTACGAGGAGGGCTGGGCCATCCGCAATGCTGATGGTACCATCAGCGACAACATCTGGAACAAGACTACCGAGCACGAATATGCCTCGATAGCAACCAATGCCGGTACGACCAGCTATTTCTCTGACATGACCATCCCTGCTGAGGACGGCGACTACGACATCGTGCATATCTCACGTGAGAAGGGCACCAGTGAGTGGCATGCCAGCTATGGTACGGACAAGAACTACGTGACCGTCACCAAGTCCGGTGGTTCCATCACCAAGGTCGTGGCGCATCCCGTCGACCCCTCGAAGGCTCAGTTCCAGCTTGCCGGTATTGACTTCATCGGCAACATGGAGGCTAACCAGGACAATACCGTTCGCGTGACCGTCAACAACACGGGCGATGACTTCTTTGGTTCGTTGGCTATGTACTATAGCACCACTACATCGTTGTCATCGACACAGAAGTACGAGCAGCTGGCTACCTTGAAGCCTGGTGAGACCACACACGAATTTACGGTGAAATTGGCTAAGGGCGAATACAACCTCTGGTTCGTCGTCAACCCCGGCAGCTATCCTTATGCCAGCGATGCTTTTGCAACGGGCAAGATGTTCATCGGCTATGGTGAAGATGCCAACAAGGTGCAGGCTGGCAATATGCAGTTCGACGGCCAGAGTGGTTCCACGCTGTCCGTGAAGAGCGTCAACGGACAACTGGCTGAGGTGACGGGTACGTTCGACGTGACCAACAATACGGGCAACAGCTACAGCGCTACCTACTACGCCAACGTGGAGTATGGAAGCGGTTCCAGCAAGACCGTCTATGCTACGGCTGAGATTCCATTCACCGTGGAAGCAGGAACCCACAGCGTTCCCTTCAACCTGGGCGTGGTAACAGGCCTTGCGTCAGGGAATACCTACAGGATTCGGCTTTACAACAAGTTGGGCGGTAACGAGACCGACATTGCCACAGCCGATTTTACACTCCAGCCTTATTTCCGCTACTGGCTGGCCGACGGCACGGTGAAGGAGTTTGCTGAGACCTCATATAACAATCAGTTGAGCGGTGATGGCTTGAAAGCCGTCGCTATCGACTGCAGGGGTATCTCCAAGTCAGCAACCAAGTATATGGATGGTGTTACCAATAAGAACTGTCTTTTCTATATAGAAGAATCGCAGAAGCCCACCAGTGAGTCTTACTCCACTTATGGTCGCAACCTTGTCGTTGACGGCGTGGCCGAGAATATGGTCGTCAATGGCGACTATCTTTTCTATGCTCCCGAGGCCTTTACTGCCGAGCAAATCAGCTACAAGCGCACCTTCACCGTGGGCAATACCGGCAATGGCGACGGCTGGCAGACCATCATGCTGCCGTTCAGCGTGAACAACGTGAAGTGTAACGGTAAGAACAAGCGTTGGTTTACCTCTGCCACTGATACACGCTGCCACTTCTGGCTGATGGAGCTGACTGACGCTACTGACGAGGCACTGACCTTCGACTATGCCACGACCTTCGAGGCCGGCAAGCCTTATATCATTGCCGTGCCGGGCAAGAACACGGAGAAGTGGGCTGACAGCTGGGATCTGACGAACAAGGAGATGAGTTTCAACGGACTCAATGTCACCGTTCCCGTTACTACCATCGAACCGCAGGTGGCTGGCGTGGTCACCTTCCAGGGTGCCTATACTGCTCAGAACGTCGACGGCTATGTGCTCAATGCCGCAGGCACGAAGTTTGAACAGCAGACTGGCGTTGAGGTGAAGGGCTATCAGGCCTACATCACCAAGGGTGGTAGCAGTCGTTCGTTGAATATCACGATTGCCGGCCAGGGTACCACGGGCATCGGTATCGTTGACAATAGCCGTGAAGCAACAACCAATGACTGTTATTACGACTTGCAGGGTCGCCGCGTGCAGCAGCCTGCCAACGGACTCTACATCAGAAACGGCAAAAAGATACTGGTTAAGTAAATTGATTTGTTTTTGCGTATGGAGAGAAATTCACGAGGTATGTGGATTTCTCTCCATTTCTTTTGGCAGTTTCGGGGATTATTGCTATTTTTGCAGGCATGATTGACCGGGCGACAGTCGATAAGATTATGGATGCCGTCAACATCGTGGATGTGGTTGGCGAGTTCGTTAACCTGCGCAAGGCGGGGGTTAACTACAAGGGACTGTGCCCGTTTCACGACGACAAGACGCCGTCGTTCATGGTGTCGCCGGCGCGTCAGATATGCAAGTGCTTTGCCTGCGGCGAGGGCGGCAATGCCGTCAATTTCCTGATGAAGCACGAGCAGATCACCTATCCCGAGGCACTGCGCTGGCTGGCCAAGAAATACAATATCGAGATTCATGAGCGTGAACTGACTGACGACGAGAAGCGCGAGCAGTCGGAGCGTGAGTCGATGTTCATCGTCAACGAATGGGCCTGCCAGTACTTCCATGAAATCCTGAAGAACGACCGCGACGGACAGGCTATCGGCAAGCAGTACTTCCGCAGCCGTGGCATCCGCGACGACATCATTGAGAAGTTCCAGCTGGGCTTTGCCCTCACCAAGCGCGACGCCCTGGCCAACGAGTCCCGCCGCAAGGGTTTTAAGGACGAGTTCCTGGTGAAGACGGGGCTGTGCTATGAGAGGCAGAGTAGTGATGATAACGACTTAACGACTAAACTCGTCGACCGCTTTGCCGGCCGTGCCATCTTCCCCTGGCTGAACGTCAGCGGCAAGGTGGTGGCTTTCGGAGGTCGTAAGCTCGATGCCGCCACCAAGGGCGTGCAGCAGAAGTACGTCAACTCCCCCGACTCGGAGATTTACCACAAGGACCACGAGCTCTATGGCATCTACCAGGCCAAGAAGGCCATCGTCAAAGAGGACTGCGTGTATATGGTGGAGGGCTATACGGACGTCATCGCCATGCACCAGTGCGGTCTGGAGAATGTCGTGGCCAACTCGGGTACGGCACTGTCGGTCTATCAGGTCAAGCTGCTGCACCGGTTTACCCAGAACATCGTGCTGCTCTACGACGGCGACGAGGCGGGCATCCATGCTGCCATGCGTGGTACCGACATGCTGTTGCAGGAGGGAATGAATGTCAAGGTACTGGTGCTGCCCGACGGCGACGACCCCGACTCCTTTGCCCGCAAGCATAACGCCCAGCAGTTCAAGGACTATATTGCCCAGCACCAGAAGGACTTCATCCAGTTCAAGACCGACCTGCTGCTGAATGGGGTGACTGACCCGCATAAGCGTTCCGAGGCTATCAGCAGCATTCTGAAGAGTGTCTCCATCATTCCCGACAAACTGCGACGTGACACCTACCTCTCGGAGTGCTCGCACCGCTTTAGTGTCAACGAACAGGCCCTGGTGACCACCGTCAATAAGTATATCGAGAAAGAGAAGGAGGATCGGCAGAAGGAGCGTGAGCGTGCCATGAACGGCCAGCCCAGTGCTCCCGAGGCACCCGAACAGCTGATCATGCCCATCGGCCTGCATAGCGCCCAGGAGCAAACCTCCGAGGTGGAGCGCCTGCTCGTTCAGGCCATCATCCGTCATGGCGACGAGATCATCTTCGACAACCTGGAGGCCGAGGACGGTTCTACCATCAGCCTGAATGTGGCGCAGTATGTCGACTTCGACCTCAGTCAGGACGATCTGGCCTTCAGCAGCGAATTATATAATAAGGTGTTGCGTGAGGCCGTGGAACACTCCGACGACGAAAACTTCAAGGCCGACCGCTACTTCATGCAGCATCCCGACCCGGAGGTGAGCCAGTTGGCTGCTACTTTAGGCATCGACAGACACCAGCTCAGTCGCAGCTTTGAGCGTGATACCAGCATGATCCAACTGCGCCAGCGCATCCAGCACCTCATCCTTGACTTCCGTATGGACATCGTTAATCAGCACATGAAGGACCTGCAGCGACAGTTGAAGGAGGCTGGCTCCGACATGACGCACATCCGTGAACTGATGGATGCCTACAAGCAGATGCAGGAAATCCGCAATGCCCTTGCCCGCCAGCGCGGCTCGGATGTCATTGTGTAGTTGAGGGTTTAGAGTTTAGAGTTGAGGGTTTAGGGTTTAGAGTTGAGGGTTTAGAGTTAAATGGAGAGTTGGCTGTACATATTGAGTATGACGCTGATGTGGGGCATCATTGCCGCCACTGTCATCCATGTCGTGATGGAGAACGGACAGCCAGCCAAGACGATGGGGTGGGCATTGGTCATATTCTTCCTGCCGGTAGTGGGCATCGTGTTCTATTTCTTCTTTGGCGTCAACCACCGACGGGAACGACTGGTGAGCAAGCGCTCCCTGGATCAACTGACCAAACGGTCAATGCTGAACTTCGTCGAACAGCAGGACCTGCACGTGCCCGAGGCTCATAAGCAGATGGTTGACCTCTTCGTCAACCAGAACCTGTCGTTGCCCTTCAAGGACAACGTCATCGACATCATGACGGACGGCTATGCGTTCTTCCCCGAACTGTTGCAGGACATCGGCAGGGCCAGGCATCATATCCATATCAGTATGTATATCATGGAGGAGGATGCCCTGGGCAACCTGGTGTCCGATGCACTTATCGACAAGGCTCGTCAGGGTGTCAAGGTACGCATCATCTACGACGATGTGGGCTGCTGGCGTGTCAGGCGCCAATTCTTTGAACGCCTGCGTGAAGAAGGTATCGAGACCTATGCCTTCCTGCCTGTGCGCTTCCCGTCCTTTACCAGCAAGGTCAACTACCGCAACCATCGCAAACTCGTCATCATCGATGGCACTGTAGGCTATATCGGTGGCATGAATATCGCCCTGCGGTATGTGAAGAACGGCTGGCGCGACACCATGCTCCGACTGACGGGACCTATCGTCTATGCCCTCCAGCGAACCTTCCTCGTAGACTGGTATTTCGTTGACCGCACGCTGATCACCGACCGCATCTACTATCCTCCTATCGAGAATGTTCCGTGTCCACCGTCTGATGTTCCGTGTTCATCGGCCAACCTCGCCCAGATTGTCACCAGCGGACCTACTACGCTCTATCCCGAAATCATGCAGGGCTATGTGCGGGCTATCACCGCTGCCCGTCGCTACATCTATATCGAGACGCCTTATTTCCTGCCCAACGAACCGGTGCTCTTTGCCCTCAAGACCGCCATCGTGGCTGGCGTAGATGTCCGTCTGCTCTGTCCGCGCCATTCTGATGCCCGCTTCACGGAGTGGGCGTCGCGCAGCTATCTGCGCGAGCTTCATGAGGCCGGGGGCCGTGTCCTGCTCTATGAACCGGGCTTCCTGCATAGTAAACTGATGGTGATTGACGATGCCCTCGCTACCTGTGGCTCTACCAATGTTGACTTCCGCTCCTTCGAGAACAACTTTGAGGCCAACATCTTTGTCTACGACGAAGGGACGGCCCTGCGACTGAAGAAGGTCTTCCTCGATGACCAGTCGCTAAGCACTCCCCTTGAGCAGGTGTACTCATGGCTCCATCCTAAATTCCTGCCTCGTCTTTGGGAGAGCTTCACCCGCCTGCTGTCCCCCCTGCTGTAATGTAATTATTGGAATAGCGAGAAGTTCACGCTGCCGTAGCTGCGGTGCTCCACGAAGTGCGGGTGCTGGGAGAAATCATAGTCTTTGCCGTGCTCCAGCACGAAGATGCCGTCCTCCTCTTTGAGCAGCTGTTTCTCGAAGATGATGTCAGGCAGGGTGGACAACTCCTTCAGGGCGTATGGCGGGTCGGCAAAGATCAGGTCGAACTGCTGCTTGCACGACTTGATGAATCTAAAGACATCGCCGCGGATACATTGGACGTTTAACGTTTGAAGTCTGGCATTTGCAGTTTGGTTACCCTCCAGCTTCGCCACACATTCCTTGATAAACCGGTGGTGGTCACGGTCCAGTTCCACGCTCACCACCTGCTGGCATCCACGCGACAGCAGCTCCAGCGAGATGCTGCCAGTCCCCGAGAACAGGTCCAGTGCGGTAGCCCCTTCGAAGTCCACGTACTGCACCAGCACGTTGAAGATGTTCTCCTTGGCAAAGTCGGTCGTTGGCCTCGCCTTGAACGTCCTGGGTATGTCGAAGTGCCTACCCTTATATTTCCCTGTAATAATCCGCATCCTTTTTTACCCTTTTACCTTTTTACCTTTTCAGATAGTGTAGCATCATGTCGTACGGCATGCCCTCAATCTGCGTGACGGCAGAGCGGTTGAACTCCCCTGACGGATTGTTGACGTACACCCGCCTGATAAACTGGCGTACCAGCTCCGTCAGTGCCTCCTTGTCTGGCAAGGTCCCTGTCAGGTGCAGCTCGTCCTCTTCGGGCACCATGCCCAACAGTTTCCAAACCGACAGCATGTAGTACACGGCATCGTTGGGGTTGTTGACGGCAAAGCTGTTGGTAAACTTAAAGCGGTTTTGCGTAAAACAGAACACCTCCATGCGGCGGTCGTGGAAGTAGGCGTAGAGTTTGGCACGCGGACCCGTAAAACTCTTCTGGTGTGCGTGGCGCCATACCGTTGCAGCCACAGGCATCACGGTGACCTTCCCGAAGTGTTCGGTGATGACTTGCAGCAGGTCCTTCTGTATGGGGAATACGGCTACGGCGTTCAGCTCTGGCAGTACGGCATGCATCACCGTCTGCTGTCCTTGCAGGGTGAAGGTGTAGCGGTAGAGTGCCTCGCTGTCCTTCTGGTTAAACAGGTCGACGGGTACTGTCAGCACTGGCGTGTCCACCATGACGTAAGCCCGCAGGTATTCCTCCTGCAGCATGGGCGATTGTTGCAGTGCCTCGCGCATGTTGGCAGCCAGCGATATGCCGCTCTTCAGCGGATAGCGCTCAAAGACCACCTCCCGACCGTTTGTTGTCGAGAACAGCATACTCCATGAACTGATGCGTATGGTCAGGCGTTGTGTCTTTTCTGTCGTCATCTCTCAACTCTCCACAATACTCAGCACGCAGAGCGCAGCCAGCACCCCGCAAACCACTGCCAAGACGATGTTTGTTTTCTGTATATTCGTCATTTCGCTGGTAAATCTGCTTTTGACGTGCAAATTTAGAAAAAAAATACGAACTAACCAAATTCTTTGTCGGAAAATTTGTATTTTTGCAACCGCAGAAAGAATTATGATTACTGACGAGTTGAATGCCCGTGTGCGGGAGGCTTTGGGACTGGTGCCGACAGTGGAACAGGAGCAGGCCATCGAGACTTTCAGCCGGTTTATGACAGACCGTGAGGAACAGGCCACGATGGTGATGCGGGGCTGTGCCGGTACGGGCAAGACCACGCTGGCTGCTGCCATGGTGAAGGCACTGCAGCGGCTGGGACAGCAACTGGTGCTGCTGGCGCCTACGGGACGTGCCGCCAAGGTCTTTTCGCTATATGCCGGACACCCGGCCTCGACCATCCACCGCCGCATCTACCGCCAGAAGTCGCTGGAGGGTGGATTCTCGTTAGGCTACAATGCCGAGCACGACACGCTGTTCATCGTCGACGAGGCCTCGATGGTCAGCAACGGGCGCTCGGTGTTGTCGGACGACATGGGACGTAACCTGCTGGACGACCTCATCAGCTTTGTCTATAACGGCCGCAACTGTCGGCTGATGCTCATCGGCGACCATGCCCAGCTGCCGCCTGTCGGCGAGACGGAGAGTCCCGCTCTGCAGTCGGAGGTGCTGCGGCAGTATGGTCTGTGGGTCTATGAGTGCCGCCTGAACAAGGTGCTGCGCCAGAGCCAGGATTCGGGCATTCTGTGGAATGCCACGCGCATTAGAAATCACGGGGACAGGTTGGCTGATGTGAACTTGTTCAATCAGAAAACTGTCCCCGTGATTCCCTTGCCGAAGATACGCTTCGAGGGTTTCAAGGACATCCGGGTGGTGCCGGGCGACGAACTGATAGAGTCGCTGGCCAGCAGCTATTCGCAGGTGGGACTGGACGAGACGCTGGTCGTCACCCGCAGCAACAAGCGCGCCAACATCTACAACCAGGGCATCCGCAACACCGTGCTCGACCGTGAGGATGAACTCTGCACCGGCGACCAGCTGATGATTGTGAAGAACAATTATTACTGGATCAAGGGGGAGGGCGGCGAGCAGCAGGAGTCGGGACTCACCTTCATTGCCAATGGCGACCGGGCGGTGGTGCGGCGGGTGCGTAACGTGCACGAGCAGCACGGCTTCCGCTTCGCCGAGGTGACGATGACGTTCCCCGACTACGACGACTACGAGCTGACGGCTACCGTGCTGCTGGACACGCTGACCAGCGAGGCACCGTCGCTGACCCGCGAACAGCAACAGCAATTATTTAATAAGGTGTTGGAGGACTATGCCGACGTCCGTCTCAAGAGCGAACGGCTGAAGAAGGTCAAGGAAGACCGCTACTACAATGCCCTGCAGGTGAAGTTTGCCTACGCTGCCACGTGCCATAAGGCGCAGGGCGGACAGTGGGCGCACGTCTATGTGGACCAGGGCTACATGACCGACGACATGCTGACCGTCGACTACATCCATTGGCTCTATACGGCTTTCACCCGTGCCACGGAACGCCTCTACCTGGTCAACTGGCCCAAACAGCAAACTTTGAACTTTGACCTTTGAACTTTGAACTTTATGATTACTTCATACCTCTTACTTTGCTCTTTGTTCCTTGTGGTTTTGCCACAAGGCCAAATCGCTGAACTTGATGATTCCCTGATTCTTTGAACTTCTTTTAATATTACAAGATATGATATATCTGAACGATGACATAGCGGGCTTTGACATTGAGGCGGCGCTGCCGCTGTTGAGTGACCAGCGGCGGGAGCAGACGCTGAAGTTCCGGTATGAACTGGGACGCAAGACCTGTGCGGCAGCCTATCTGCTGTTGTGCCAGGGCCTGCAACAGGAGTACGGCATCACGGAGCGTCCGCTGTTCGGGTATGGCGAGCATGGCAAGCCGTTCATCGTCGGCCATCCCGACATCCATTTTAATATCAGTCACTGTCGTGAGGCGGTACTCGTCGTCGTCAGCGACCGTCCCGTGGGTGCCGATGTGGAGTGCATTCGCGAGTATAAGGACTCGCTGGTCCGCTATACCATGAACGACGCGGAGATTGCCCGGATAGAACAGTCGGACCATCCCGAGGTGGCGTTCATCCGCCTGTGGACGATGAAGGAGGCCAAGCTCAAACTGTCGGGTCGCGGCATCACCGACCACATGAAGGATGTCTTGGACGGTACGGAAGACTTTCTGACGGTGGTGAATGAAAAAAAAGGATACATTTATTCGATAATTCAATAATTATTTCTACCTTTGCACTCGATAATTCAGTAACTCAATAACTAAAAAAATACGAGCAATATGAAATTAAACGGAAGACGCGAAAGCTCTAATGTGGAAGACCGCCGTGGTATGAGTGGCGGTGCCAAGGCCGGTCTGGGCATCGGCGGTATTATTGTAGTAGCCCTGATGGCCTGGATGACTGGTGGCAACCCGCTGGAGGCCGTGGTACAGCAGGTACAGGAGAACGGCGGACTGGGTTCGCTGACGGGTACCAATACCGAGGTGAACGCCGAACAGCGTGAGTTTACGGAGGAGGAACAGGCGCTGGCTAAGTTCTCGACGCAGATCCTGGCAGGCACGGAGGACGTGTGGTCGGAAATCTTCAAGCAGAACGGAGCACAGTACCAGAATCCGACCATGGTGCTCTATACCGACGGCACGCAGACCGCCTGCGGTCAGGGTTCGGCAGCCATGGGCCCCTTCTACTGCTCGGGCGACCAGAAACTGTATATCGACCTCTCGTTCTTCACCACGATGAAGAAGCAGCTGGGTGCTGACGGCGACTTTGCCTACGCTTACGTCATTGCCCACGAGGTAGGCCACCACGTGGAATACCTGACGGGCATCCTCGACAAGGTACACCAGCAGATGGCCCGCCTCAGCCAGGCCGAGGCCAACAAGCTCAGCGTGCGCCTGGAACTGCTGGCCGACTTCTATGCCGGCGTGTGGGCTCACCACGACAACAAGCGCTTTGGCTCGCTGGAGGACGGCGACATCGAGGAGGCCATCAACTGCGCCCAGAAGATTGGCGACGACTACCTGCAGACCAAGGCCCGCGGCTATGCCGTGCCGGAGTCGTTCAACCATGGCACGTCGAAGCAGCGCATGAAGTGGTTCAAGCTCGGCCTGACGACCGGTGACATCACAAAGGGCACGACCTTCCAGTGCTCCGACGCCGAACTCTAACTTCTTAACTTCTCTAACTTCTCTAACTTCTTAACTTCTTAACTTCTCTAACTTCCTAACTTCTCTAACTTCTGAATTCTTGGAACTCCAGACCAAGGTAGACATAGCACGGGCACCGTTTGAAATAGGACCCTGCGAGAACATTTTGCTCGTTGGGTCCTGTTTCGCTGATGGCATCGGCCGGCGCTTTTGCGAAGAGGGTTTCCCGGTTACGGTGAACCCCTACGGCACCATGTATAATCCTGCCTCCGTGCTGCATACCATCGAGCGGTGTGCAACAAAGCCCGACACGGTGTTTATCACCCTCGGCACCAACCACGTCTACCGGCTGAAGGCGACGGGCGAGATTGTCGACAACTGCGAGAAACGTCCGCAGTCGCTCTTCCTGGAGCAGCAGCTCACCGTCAGCCAGTGTGCCGACTACTTGCAGCGCGCCGTCGACGCCCTGCGCCAGCGAAATGCCGACGTGCGTGTAGTCTTTACCGTGTCGCCCATCCGATATCGTAAGTACGGCTACCACGAGAGCCAGCTCTCCAAGGCCACCCTGCTGCTTGCCGTGCAACAGGTGGTCTCACTCCACTCGTCCTCTGCCACCCTCTACTATTTTCCCGCCTATGAAATCATGATGGACGAGTTGCGCGACTACCGCTTCTATGCCCCCGACATGCTGCACCCGTCGCAGCAGGCCGTCGACTACATCTGGGAGCGGCTGGTGGACTGCTGCTTCTCGTCAGCCGCCAAGGCCTATCTGGACGAGTGGCGGCCGCTGAAGCAGGCGTTGGCTCACAAGCCCTTCCATCCCGAGGCTCCCGAATATCAGGCACTGATGGATAAAACTATGTTAAAAGTAGCCGAGTTACGAAAGAAATATCCTACCTTTGCACTTTGAAAAGGTAAAAAGGTAAAAAAAAGTAAAAAAAGTCAAGTCATGATATATTCTATAGAAAAGATTACGACGCTCATAGGAGCGCGGCGCGTCGGCACGGCCGATGCACAGATAGGGTGGTTGTTGACCGACAGTCGCTCGCTTTGTTTCCCGGAGGAGACATTGTTTTTTGCCTTGAAGACCGCCCGCAACGACGGCCATAAGTATATTGAGGACCTCTACCGCCGTGGCGTGCGCAACTTCGTGGTGAGTAGTGAATGGTCCATGGTCAATGGTCAATGGTCTGACGCCAACTTCCTGGTCGTGCCGTCGCCCTTGGCAGCCCTGCAGCGACTGGCCGAGCGCCATCGCGACGAGTTCAACTGTCCTGTGGTGGGCATCACGGGCTCCAACGGCAAGACGATGGTCAAGGAGTGGCTCTACCAGATATTGTCGCCCGACCATACCGTGACGCGTTCGCCAAAGAGCTATAACTCGCAGATTGGCGTACCCTTGAGTGTCTGGCTGCTCAACGAACAGACGCAGGTGGCCCTCTTCGAGGCGGGCATCAGTCAGATGGGCGAGATGGACCGTCTTCGCGACATCATCCAGCCCACCATTGGCGTGATGACGTCGTTAGGTGCTGCCCACCAGGAGAACTTCCGCTCCATGGAGGAGAAGTGCATGGAGAAGCTGCGCCTGTTTCAGGATGCCCAGGTCATCGTCTACAATGCCGACGACGACACGGTGAGCCGCTGCATCCGCCGCAGTGGTTTCAAGGGCAAGAAGATAGGCTGGCGCCGCGAGGAGATGGCAGGCAAATATCCGCTGCCCTTCACCGACGAGGCCTCGCTGCAGTGCTCGTATGCCTGTGCCGCCGTCGCCCTCTATCTGGGGGTGACGCCCGAGCAGCTGGCTGAGCGCATGGCCAGGCTGGAACCCGTAGCCATGCGACTGGAGGTGAAGGAAGGCCAGCACGGCTGCACCCTCATCAACGACTCCTACAACAGCGACATCAACTCGCTCGACATCGCCCTCGACTTCCTTCAGCGAAGGGTTGCCGGCGCCAACTCTCAACTCTCAACTCTCAACTCTCAACTAAAAACCACCCTCATCCTCAGCGACATCTTCCAGAGCGGCATGACCGATGCCGAACTTTATACCGAGGTCAACGACCTCTGCGTGACGCGAGGCGTCAGCAAGCTGATAGGCATCGGCCCCAACATCTCGGCCCAGCAGTCGCTGTTCTCCGTTGGCGAAAAATTCTTTTTCACCACCACCAAGGACTTCATCCATAGCGACCTGTTCCGCTCGCTGCACGACGAGGTCATCCTCATCAAGGGCGCCCGTATCTTCGGCTTCGACCACATCACGGAGCTCCTGGAACAGAAGGTCCACGAGACCATCCTGGAGGTCAACCTCAATGCCGTCGTCAGCAACCTCAACTACTACCGCTCCATGCTGCATCCCGAGACCAAGCTCGTCTGCATGGTCAAGGCCGACGCCTATGGTGCCGGTGCCGTCGAGGTGGCCAAGACGTTGCAGGACCACCGTGTCGACTACCTCGCCGTGGCGGTGGCCGACGAGGGCGTGACGCTGCGCCGTCATGGCATCACGCAGAACATCATGATCATGAATCCCGAGATGACGGCCTTCAAGACCATGTTCGACTACGATCTGGAGCCCGAGGTGTACTCCTTCCGACTGATGGACGCCCTCATCCATGCCGCCGAGCAGCAGGGCATCACGGGCTGGCCCGTACATATCAAGCTCGACACCGGCATGCATCGCCTGGGCTTCGACCCCGAGCGCGACATCGACGAGGTCATCCGCCGCCTGCGCAGTCAGAATGCCATCATCCCGCGCTCGGTATTCTCCCATTTCGTCGGCTCCGACAGCGACGACTTCGACAACTTCTCGGCCATGCAGTTCCAGAAGTTCGACGTTGCCAGCCGGAAGCTGCAGGCTGCCTTCAGCCACAAGATTCTGCGCCACATGGACAACAGCGCTGCCATCGAGCACTTCCCCGAGCGACAGCTGGACATGTGCCGGCTGGGGCTGGGCCTCTATGGTGTCAATCCCCGCGACAACCGGCAGCTGGCATGTGTCAGCACGCTGAAGACCACCATCCTGCAGCTGCGCCGTGTGCCCAAGGAGGAGACGGTGGGCTACAGCCGCAAGGGTGTCCTGACCCGCGACAGCATCATCGGTGCCATCCCCATCGGCTATGCCGACGGACTGAGCCGCCGGCTGGGCCGCGGTGCCTGCTACTGTCTGGTGAACGGACAGAAGGCCCCCTACGTCGGCAACATCTGTATGGACGTGGCGATGATCGACGTCACCGACATCCCTGACGTCCACGAGGGCGACAGCGTCGAGATCTTCGGCGAACACCTGCCCGTCACGGTACTGAGCGACGTCATGGACACCATTCCCTACGAGGTACTGACCAGCGTCTCCTCACGCGTGAAAAAAGTGTACTTCCAAGATTGAATTTACATCCACAGATTGCACAGATTACACAGATTCTTTTACTACAACGAATTTTACGAATTGAACTAATAATATACTCAGAGCCAAGAACGAATATGGTTACTAATGACACGAATGGTATGGCGCAGCAATTAGAAAAATTCGAAATGAATTCGTCTCTGGCAGGCGCAGCAAATTTGTATAATTCGTTAAATTCGTTGTAGTAAAAGAATCTGCGTAATCTGTGTAATCTGTGGTGCAGTCGTATGAATATTGAGCCGATAGCGTATTTCCGTTCGCCGTTTACGACGAAATTCGGTATTCCGCGTCAGAGCGGCATTGTCGAAGAGCTGCCTGGGCGCATCGAGTTTACCGATGCCTACCGCCAGCCCGAGGCCCTGCGCGGTATGGAGAACTACGACTACCTGTGGCTGATATGGGGCTTCTCGGAGAATGTCGATGCCGAGAAGCATCCCACCGTGCGTCCGCCCCTGCTCGGTGGCAACGAGCGGGTAGGGGTGTGGGCTACGCGGTCGCCCTTCCGTCCCAACAACCTCGGCTTGTCGTCGGTGCGCATTGCTGCCATCGACCGCCAGCAGCCCGCCATCGACGTGCTGGGCGCCGACCTGATGGACGGCACGCCCATCTACGACATCAAGCCCTATCTGTCCTATGTCGACAGCCACCCCGCCGCCCGTGGCGGCTTTACCGACCAGCACGAGTGGCAGCAGTTAGAAGTAGTGTTGCCTCAGGAGTTGCAGCAGTTGTTCAGTGCCGCCGACCTGGCCGTTCTTCGCCAGACGCTGTCCCTCGACCCCCGTCCCCACTATCATGCTGACGACGGCCGTCCCTACGGCATGCCCTTCATGGGTTATGACATCCGTTTCCACGTCTCTGCCGGCATCCTGACGGTTATAAGTTGGGAACCTCTAACCTCTAACCTCTAAACTCTCAACTCTCAACTCTAAACCCCTTCCCAACTGATACTGACATGCTCATACCCCATAGACCGCATCATCTTGCGGAACTGAGCCTCGCCGTTTAGGCGGGCATTTTGCAAGTTCTCGGGCGTCAGACAGTGGTCGAGCATCTGGCGGTAGGCCTTGTTGAAGAGCGCTTCGCGGTCCTTGTGCGACCACTTGCCGCTCTCGAAGAAACTCTTCGTACGTCCCTCGTCAATGAAGTCGCGGTCCAGCAGTCCCACCTTGGGCAGCACCACGGCAATGCTGTCGCCCTGTGTCCTGATCCAGCCCGGCTGCACCTGTCGCATGTTGATGCCGAGGCGCACCGTACCATAGTAGATGCGTACCAGGTGGTCGTTGGAGAAGAGTCCCTTGCGTACGGTGTCTACCAGTTCCTCGTCGGCAACGGCCAGGAACTCCCATTCGCCAATCTGCTTGATGCTGGTAATCTGTTCGGGAGTGAGGTTTATTTCGTCATCTACGTCGACGGTCACCTCCGTATGGCTGAGGCTGTTCACCAGCCAGTAGCCAGCCGTCAGCACCACCACAGCGGCTATGAGGTAGAGTATCAGTTTCTGTTTCATTTTCATTTCTTTTCAATGTTAGCGTCAAACAGTCTGCTCAGGTCCAGTCCCCTGCGGAAGGCGATGGTGACATTCTCCTCCCGGTAGCCCATCTCGGTCAGCATGGGCACCAGCACGCGTGCAGCATTCTCGCGGGCCATGTCGACGATGCCCAGCTGGGGGATGCTGTTGACGATGGCCTGCCGTCCCTGCTGTTCGTAGCTGGTCAGCTCCTGGTCGGTAAACTGCGAGCGCGTCAGTCCCACAAACTCGCGTACCCCCTTGCGGTCTATGCGTGAACTGGTCATCACCACCTTCGGGTCGGGCAGATAGATGGTGATGCGGTCGCCGTCGCGCTCCACCTGCTCTTCCGAGAACGTGCTGAAGTCGATATAAGCCTTCAGCGTGGCGTCCATGGGGATGGCTATCTTACGCTCGCCCAAGGGCAGCGCAATGTTGAAGTCCTTGGCCAGCAGACTACCCTTCAGTCGCACCACGTCGTCGTGAGTGATGATTTTGTGGATGCGCATCTCAGTCGTGTAGAGGCGGGCACACTTCTGCACCTGCATGACCAGCGTCGGCCGGTCCTGCTCCTGCTGTTCGGTCGTTGTTGTCTCCTCGTCGCGGTGGCTGCAGGCAGTCATCGTCAGCAGGAGTACGAGTGACAGTATGACAGTAGTTTTCATCGTTTTTCTTCTCATCAGACCGCAAATTTAGCTAAAAAATATCAAAAAGCTCATTATTCTTTGCTTTTTTTGATGATAATCTAAACTTTTTTGTAATTTTGCCGTCATATTAGTAGTAACGACTAATAAATGATACAAAAAATAATTTTTTAAATATAGTGTGTAAAGGCAAGCGTGCCAGACCTTGTTTTAGGTTTGTTACTTTTTGATGTAAGGAGATACGTTCAGGACGACAATGTCCCACCAGCAAGGGTGGGACATTTTTTTGGTAAGAGACAAGAAAAAGAAAATAGAGACAAGAGAAACGATTTTATGAAAGCAATTATCCTGGCGGCCGGCATGGCGTCGCGCCTGCGTCCGCTGACTGAGCACACGCCGAAGTGTCTGCTGACCATTGGCGACCGTTCGCTGCTGCAGCGCAGCATGGACGCCCTGCTGGCCAATGGCGTCACCGAGTTTTGTGTTGTTACGGGCTACCTGCACGAGCAGATAGAACAGTTTGTCGGCGACCACTACCCCGGTGTCGCCGTCCGTTTCATCCATAATGCCGACTATGCCACCACCAACAACATCTATTCCCTGTGGCTGGCGCGTCCGGCCGCTGAGGGCAACGACGTCCTGCTGCTCGACAGCGACCTGCTGTACGACCCGCAGATTGTGGGCCGTGTGCTCAGCGCCGGCAGCCCCAACATCCTGACGCTGATACGCCACGAGCTGGGCGAGGAGGAGATGAAGGTCGTCGTCGACGGCCAGGGCGACATCCTCGCCGTCAACAAGACGTGCAATCCCGCCGATGCCATTGGCGAGAGCTTGGGCATCGAGCGCATGGGCCGTGACTACACCCGTGCCCTCTATGCCGAACTGGAGCAGATGATGCTGGTGGAGCACCTGGAGAACCGCTACTACGAGCTGGCTTTCGAGCGTCTCATCGCCCAGGGACACACTTACCGCGTGCTCGACGTCACCGACCTCTTCTCGTGTGAGCTCGATACCGTCGACGACTTCGAGAATGCCAAGCAGCTGATACCCGCAGAACTGTATTAACATCACCTGGCTCCGCCCAGTCCGTGCCGTGCGGATGCTGAAGTGACAAGGGACTGGTTCCTGTCATACTGTCGGCAAGCTTTTCTTCTGTGAGACGCACAAGGTCACATTCGCTTAGAAGTTGCTCTACAGTCATAGGGCTGTGCATGTCTTCAGGAAGTCGGCGACCACCTGTGCCTCATGGCGATAGTCCTCTGTGCCGGGGTTTTGCTCCGTGAGCGTGGCCTCGCTTTCAAATGTTTTTGCCGTCTCGCCATAGAGTGTCGGGATAGCTCTTATTGCTGTTGCCATAGTCTTTACTTGCTGCTCCTGAGTGGCTTTTTGCATAATTCGTACTTTACAGTTTTTCAATTTCGTCGACGGAAAGACTGGTATATTTAGCAATCAATTCGGCAGACATACCATCTGCCTTCATCTTCAATGCCGTATTTACTTTCTCCTCTTGTCTGGCATCTTTCTTTGCCGTATTGATGGCATTGTTAATATCACGATAGGCCTTGACACTATCCTCGTAGCCGAAGTCAGTATACGGATTAATATATTTCTCTTTAATATCCTGTGCCATATAGTCCTATATTTCAGATTTCTGCTGCAAATGTACAAATAATAATTTAAATACGGTGTATTTATGCAAAATAATTAAGAAAAATCATTAAATTACTTAACTGAACTTTCGCAAGTGAATATTCATTCATCAAGCGACTAATTTAAGCACCCTGTACTTGTCTCATATGAAAATATTTTCGAGCAAAATTTGGAACTTTAGCCTTTTTTCATTATCTTTGCAATATCATTTCAATAAAATTCTAAAATTGAGAACCATGACTAGAAATCTTACCCCCACCACCAGACTCGCGGCATTGACCCTCGTGCTGGCAGTTATGGCACTGCTTGCAGCGTGCAGCGAAAAAGACATTGCGAATAACTCTAACGTGCCCGTTCCCCCCATCGTTATCCCCACTGAAGACCAGTTGGCAGTAAGGGTGACTGGCGACATACCTACGGCAGTATTGAGCACGTTCGACGATAACTCCATGGGCGCAGCATTCGTCCGCCGTCTCTCAAACACAAGCGGCAGTCTGAACCCTGATACGAAGATGATTATCATCAAGGGCGAGGAAATCCTTGGGCGACCCATGACGGAGTGGCTGAAGGCGGCTAAGATTTACATGCGCGGAGGCTATATAGCCATAGAAAAGCCCCACAATGCCCACCTGGTGGAACTTATGGAACAGCTGTCGGCGCGTTTTGAGCAGGCTTCTCACAACATCCTCACTGAGGAAACTCGCAACGGCATCAGCATTACCGTCACCCCGCCCGCAAGCCAGCAGGCTCCCGCCAACGCGGTCAATGCCGAGGCAGCACGCTTCAAGACACGCATTGCCAACATCAAGGCTAAGGCTGGCAGCAGCGACGACGGCGATAACAAGCCCGTGGCAGAGCTGGTAATATTCTCGCGCAAGGGCTATTACGAGTGTGCCCCCTATGAAGAGACAACGGTTACCGCCCAAACCATAGAGAACGGAACGGAACAAACCACTACCGAGACTTTAAAGCGCAAATACAGCAAATACACCAGCGGACTCATGGCAGACGGCGCTGCCCAGTGGCTCAACACTAAGAGCGCAGAGAAAGCCAGTCAGTCCAAGCGCCGTGCCGACGGCAGCGGTGCTATCAACGAACTGATGAGTGCCAGCGAAGAGCATACTTATCAGGGAAGACTTGTTGCACTCCCATGGAACAGTGATGATGGCCATCGTTACAAAGAAAATGCCTATTTGCAAACCATCCGCGTATGGGGCGTTCACAACATGGATACCAACAAAGACTATTACTATGTGCAGCAGAAGGGAGTAGCCTCCATTGGAGGAAAACAGGATGGCGACGCCCGTTTTGACCCCAACAAGACCCTCTACGTAGGACCATACGATGAAGACGAGTATCTGGACGCCCGTTATGAAAGATACGACAAAGGTGATGACCACACCTACATATATCGTCATTTTTACGGCGCTTACTATAGAACGGGTAATTTCTACTTAGAACTGCAGGGTAAAGGTGACATCAAACTGGAGGATGCCATACCTACGACAGACAACAATAATACCAGCAAATCAATAGCTGTGGGCGAGACGCACTCTCAGACAAACACTATCGGCTTCTCCATCGGTGGCATCTTCGGTTCAAGCGGTTCAAGTTTCTCTCTTGGCGGCAACTACTCACACGGATGGACTAACGGCACCACATACACCATGACCACAACAACCAATGTCAAAGAAATCAAGGTGGCAAAGAACACGGAAGGCAACAAAGTCAACTGGCATTATGAGAGCACATTGGACATGAATGATGCGAGCGATAGTGACGAACACGGCATGCAGCCCGACGCCACCACCACCGACGTGAACATCGACAACCAGGCATGCTGGTCGGTCAGCAATCCTGAAGGAGCATACACCCTAAATACCTATTGTGAAAATAATACGGGGTGCTATTATAGGGATAATGATCATAACGAACTAACTACGGGATGTGGATGGCATCGTAGTGACAGCCCCGAGCTCATCATTCCCAACCGCGCCGTACAGAAATGGTATATGGACGTTACCTTCCCCGAATTGGGGCAAGAGGGCTATATAGGTGTGAAGGACGAACTGACCGACGCCATCATGACTCAGTTCCCCGACGTTTATAAGTCGTCCATGGAACTTGCTGACCAGACCGACATCGCGGAGAACACCATCAAATACGTGGTGGAAGCTTCAGAACAGCTGATACAAGACAGCAACGCACTGCAGACGCTGAAGGAATATGCTCTGGACAGAGGCATCTCGCAGTTCACTATCAAGTGGTACACCACCGACGGCAAGCACAGTACCTTCGACATGACGGTAAAAGCAAAATAAAGACCGAATTTGAAGTAAAGAAATAATCGAGTAGGAGGAAAATGAAGTAGTTTTCCTCCTAGCCCTCTGTGTCCGCGTGCCGTGCGGATGTCATATCTGGTCCGTGCAGATAGCATATCTACATGCTGTAGATAGTATATCTGCCTTATCCGGAATGACGCTTCGGACAATAGTGTCGGAGGGAAGAAAGGTTAAAAACTCAAGACAATATCTTAGATGAAAAGGTCATTGTTTTCAGTGCGAAATGCATCGCTTACGATTTAAACGTTTAATCGTTTAAATAGTAATTTCTGCTCAAAAAATAATGTAATACCAACTACACTAACTACATTTTTGATATAACGCATTGGATATTAGTGTTTTGATGAAAAACAAAACTACACAAAAACTACACTGAAACTACACTGAAACTACATCGGATGGGTGTGTACGGCTTCAGGGGATGTTGCTTGACTCCGATAGTTTGCACGGCGCAAGAAATTTTCCTGCACGGCGCAAGA
>Ga0247611_10002739_pt1 | contig 27532 bp, 23 predicted proteins | sample 177DNAGHGhighgp2_FD_192422 | JGI IMG/M metagenome (GOLD analysis project Ga0247611, IMG submission 192422) | Sheep rumen microbial communities from Palmerston North, Manawatu-Wanganui, New Zealand - 1770 DNA GHGhigh gp2 | ecosystem: Host-associated > Mammals > Digestive system > Stomach > Rumen... | reverse complement strand
AAAGAATGGCTGTATCGTATTGGTTCATTCTACCACACACAAAGAAGGCGTGAACTTCATCGTAGAATGGGATACCGACAAAAAAGCACAACGATGGACAGCCTATCGTATCCATAAAGGCCAGACGGGCTCTGCAGGATATGATGGCAGATTTGAAGAAGATCCAGACCTGCCCACATCTTACAGAGTTTCAGACACATATAGTTACTATAAAGGTTCTGGCTTTACTCGTGGACACATTTGTGCATCGGCTGACAGACAATATTCAAAGACAGCCAATCACCAGACGTTCTACTACACGAATATGCAGCCCCAGTATTACATGTTTAATGCTGGCAATGAAGACAAATACGACAGTCCTTGGTGCAGATTGGAAAGCAAAGTACGCAACTGGGGACGCAGTAGCGGATGCGACACATTATATGTTGTAAAAGGTGGAACCATCGAAGAAGATATGCTACTAAAGAATAGTCGTTATCCAGAAGGCAAGATAAAAGGACAACTGCCTATTCCCAAGTATTTCTTCGTGGCTCTACTTATGAAAACCAAAACCAACTATCAGGCTATTGGATTCTGGTTGGAGCACGACAATATAGACCATTCGAACGACAAACTCAGTAAATATGCCATGAGTATTGATAATTTGGAGGCACTAACCGGTATTGATTTCTTCTGCAACCTGCCAGACGCTACAGAAAATGAAGTTGAGAAATCGGTTGCTCCAATCAAATGGGGACTATAAACAATCATTTAAATTAATACAACTAACAAAAAAAGAAATGAAAACTGTTTATGATTTCACTGTCAAAGACAGAAAAGGCAAGGACGTTTCACTGAAAGAATATGCCAATGAAGTGCTACTTATCGTGAACACAGCCACCAAATGCGGTTTTACGCCTCAGTATGAAGAACTGGAAAAACTGTACAAACAGTATCACAGCCAGGGCTTCGAGATCCTGGATTTCCCCTGCAACCAATTTGGTCAGCAAGCACCCGGAACCGACGAAAGCATTCATGAGTTCTGCAAACTGAACTTCGGAACAGAATTTCCACGTTTTAAGAAAGTAAAAGTAAATGGCGATGACGCAGAACCTCTATATAAGTTCCTCCAAGAACAAAAGGGATTTGCCGGATGGGACATGACACACCCCATTGCACATATTCTTGACGATATGCTGTCAAAGACAGACCCCAACTATAAAGAGTCTGCCGATATCAAGTGGAATTTCACCAAATTCCTTATCAACAAGAAGGGTCAGGTCATTGCCCGTTTCGAGCCAACTGAGAAAATCGAGCACATTGCCAAGCAGATAGAAGAACTGCTATAATAATCTATATAATACACCATTATGAAAACAAAATGTTTAATCATCGGCAGTGGTCCTGCAGGATACACAGCAGCCATCTACGCTTCCAGAGCAAACCTAAGTCCCATAGAATATAGTGGTATGCAACCTGGCGGTCAACTCACTCAGACTACAGAAGTGGAGAATTTCCCTGGCTATCCCAATGGTGTGGACGGTAACCAAATGATGATGGATCTGCGCGAACAGGCAGAACGCTTCGGCGCAGATATCCGTGATGGTGTCATCACAAAGGTGGATTTCTCAAAAGCTCCCTATAAAGCATGGGACGACTCCAACAACGAGATTGAGGCCGACACCGTGATTATAGCCACAGGAGCATCAGCCAAATACCTCGGTCTTGATGATGAGCGCAAATACAACGGAATGGGCGTCAGCGCCTGTGCTACCTGTGACGGATTCTTCTACCGCAAGAAAACAGTTGCCGTGGTAGGCGGTGGCGACACCGCTTGCGAAGATGCGCTCTATCTGAGCGGTCTCTGCAAAAAAGTATATCTTATTGTACGCAAGAACTACCTACGCGCCTCAAAAGTGATGCAGCAGCGCGTGATGGAGCGCGAGAACATCGAGATTCTGTTCGAACATAATACTATCGGCCTCTTCGGAGAAAACGGGGTAGAAGGTGCTCATCTGGTAAAGCGCAAGGGCGAGCCCGATGAACAACTGGTAGATATTGCCATTGACGGTTTCTTCCTGGCTATCGGACACAAGCCCAATACAGATATATTCAAGGAATGGCTTGATACCGACGAGGTAGGCTATCTGAAAAAGATAGACGGAACACCAAGAACAAAGATTCCTGGCATATTTGTAGCTGGCGATTGTGCAGACCCCATTTATCGCCAAGCAATTAGCGCGGCTGGCACGGGGTGCCAAGCAGCAATAGAAGCAGAAAGATACTTATTAGCATAATAAGCAAAAAAAAGCCTCGTTTCACAACGAGGCTTTTTCATAACTAAATTAATCAACCATAAACCTTAACCATTAAAAATCTTTTTACGATGCAAAGATAATAATTTTACAGGAAAGTTAGGTTGAAGTTCTGTTAATTATAGTTTAAAATATGCTTTTTATCGATTTTTCTACCCAAATTAACGAAAAATAAACCTTAATTGACACTTTTTGAGAAGAAAACTTGCACTATTTGAAAAATATTCGTAATTTCGCTGGCGAAAATTGAACTTAAACTACCAACCGATGAACAATGAACTTATTATGATAATCATTATTATGGCGATTTTTCTACTCGTCAGCGGTTGGCTTGTCTATAGAAGAAGTGTCAAGATACATCATCGCCTGCAGATGAATGAGGTTTTTACAAATATATCCCATGAATTACTGACACCACTCACAGTCATCGCTGCATCCATAGAAAAACTACGCGAACAGGAACCACAACATGCGAAGGATTATGCTTTGATGGAAATCAACATTGAACGTATGACACGCTTACTTCAAGAAATCCTCGAAACAAGTAAATCACAAGCAGGCGAACTAAGACTTCGCGTATCACAAGGGGATGTTATAGCCTATATTCGCGAGACTGCCCTTAGCGTAGAACCATTGATGTATAAAAAAGGGCTCATCTTCGACATCCAATGCAATCCACAATCCATGATGGGATGGATAGACACCGACAAAGTAGATAAGATTATCTATAACCTTCTTTCAAACGCAGCAAAATTCACGAACGCACAAGGTCATGTAACCTTCAAGGTCTGGACAAATAAAGACTTCAACCAAGTCAACATTGAGATAAGCGATAATGGAATCGGCATCCCTGCCAACAGGCTTAAACATCTTTTTCACCGCTTTTACGATGGCGATTATCGCTGGATGAGAGTCAATGGTACTGGACTCGGTCTGGCCCTCACACGCGAACTTGTCGACCTACATAATGGTACCATCCATTGCAAGAGTGAAGAAGGCAAAGGCACCACATTCACCGTGAGTCTTCCTATTGGAAAAGACGCATTTGCTCCTTCACAGATAGATGAACGACACGACTTTGATCCCACAAAACCACGTAAAACCATTATCGACGTCCGTACGTTTGAGAATCTACCGGAACAACTCATAACACCTACTGTCTACACTGAGAAAGAAGACCTCTATAATATCCTACTCGTAGAGGACAATGAGGAATTGCTCATGTTGATGAAGACTCTCATGAGCAGCAAATACAACATCCGTACTGCCACCAACGGCCAACAAGCTCTGGAGATGATTAAAACCTGGGATCTTGACATGATTGTTTCTGATGTTACAATGCCTGAGATGGATGGCAACGAACTGACGCGACTTATCAAGACAAATGAAGAGCTGCACCACTTGCCTATCATCCTCATCTCAGCAAAGACAACTGAGGAAGCACGTAAGGAGTCTATGCTCATCGGTGCAGATGACTTTATCACCAAACCATTCCGTTTGGGCGACCTTGAACTACGCATCAACAACATCATCGAAAATCGCAAACGTATTGTTGGAGAGAGGGCCGCAGCTGAGGAGGGAATCAAGGATCGTCCACTAACCGCCGACGAAGAATTCATGCTAAGAGCTAAAGAATGCGTGATGAAACATTTAAGCGATAGTGAATTCGACCGAGACACTTTTGCTGCAGAGATGGGGGCTTCTGGTTCTACGCTCTACAACAAACTTCGTGCACTGACAGGCATGAATATCAATAATTTTATTCGTAGCATACGCATGAACGAAGCCAAGCGGCTAGCAGAGACACAACCCGATATTCGTGTGAGCGACCTTGCCTACATGGTGGGATTCAAAGATCCCAAATATTTTGCCACCTGCTTCAAGAAAGATTTTGGCATTCAGCCGAGCGAGATAATAGCCAAAGCCCAAGAAAAGTCAGCAGTCCGTTAACCATCAGCAATTCATATCCGAAATGATACCCCAAAAGCGTCTGCGAAATACTATCAATAGCATAGCAGAAACATGGAGATATCACACAGACAATAGGGGTCCATTTATCATTTACCAAGCGTCTTGTAAAAAGTCCAAAGGCAAAGAGCCCCAATAAAGGACCATAGGTATACGACACAATGGTGTAGATAGCATCTATCAACGACTTATTGTTTAACAGATGAAACAATATGATCATTGCAGCAAATAACAGACAGATAACCCAATGCGACCGTTTCCTGAGTTGTTCATCATGTGCCTTAGACCTGATATCCACGCAATAGCTTGTTGTGAGCGATGTCAGAGCTGAATCTGCACTCGAGAAAGAGGCTGCCACAATACCAAGGACAAAGAGGTAGGAGGTTAGATGAAATATAGAAGAAGACTGCTCAACATACAGAGGCAGCAATTCGTCACTCTTACCAGGCAATGCGACTCCCTGGCTCTCGAAGAGCTGAGCCAACAATATGCCCAAAGCCATAAAGAGCAAATTTACTGGTACAAAAGCCACACCGTATGAACACATATCTTTCTGCGCCTCTCGCAACGAACGGCAGGTAAGGTTTTTCTGCATCATGTCCTGATCCAGTCCAGTCATCACAATCACGATAAAAGCACCACTCAGAAACTGCTTCCAGAAATAGCGAGGTGATGTCCAGTCATCAAATTCGAATATCCGACTGCGTTCATCTGTATATACTGCCTTCAACACGTCAGCAAAAGAGAAGTCCATCTGAAGCATCACCATATATATAATAAGGAGTAAGGCTGTGAAGAGACAAAAAGTCTGGAACACGTCTGTAAATACAAGCGTACGTACCCCACCCTTTCGCGTGTATAACCATATCAAAAGCACAAGCACTAACACGTTGACCATAAAAGGCACTCCCAACGCATCAAACACGAACTGCTGCAACACCATGCATACCACATAGAATTTTATAGCCGCTCCTACCATTTTCGACAACAGAAAGAACCAGGCACCTGTCTGATAGGACTGTCGTCCCAAACGCTGTCCAAGGTACATATAGATAGACGTCAAATTCAATTTATAATAGACAGGCAACAATACAAAAGCCACAAACAGATATCCTACAATAAAACCTAAACATACCTGCAGATACGTCATCTGTGAAGAAAGGACCATACCGGGAACACTGACAAACGTAACACCTGATATGGACGCTCCTACCATACCAAAAGCTACCATATACCAAGGCGACCGACGCTCAGCTCGAAAGAAAGTCTGATTATCTGCATGTCTCTGAGTCATCCTACTGATAAACATCAAAGCAGCAAAATAGATGCATATAATTACAATTATCCACATAACAGTTGGCAAAGATACAATTTTTATGTGGCAATAGCAAATTTTTCACTTTCCACTTTTCACTTTTCTCATTATATTTTGTAACTTTGCAACGCAAAATACTAAACCAATAATAAAAACGTATGAGCAAACAAAAGAAATTTATCCTTCAGGAGAGTGAGATTCCTACACAGTGGTATAATATTCAGGCAGACATGCCCAACAAGCCTCTGCCTCCTATCCATCCTGCTACCAAGCAGCCCCTTGGCGTTGACGATTTAGCACATATCTTCCCACGCGAATGTTGCGTACAGGAGCTTGATACCGAGCATCGCTGGATAGATATTCCTGAAGACGTGCTTGAGAAATACAAGTATTATCGCTCTACACCATTGGTTCGCGCCTATGCCCTTGAAGAGGCACTAGGCACACCTGCCCACATATATTTTAAGAACGAATCCACCAACCCTCTGGGCTCGCATAAAATCAATTCAGCCCTTCCGCAGTGCTACTATGCCAAACAAGAAGGTACCACGAATGTCACGACTGAGACAGGTGCCGGTCAGTGGGGAGCAGCATTGAGTTATGCTGCAAAAATCTACGGTCTGGACTGCGCTGTCTATCAGGTAAAAATTACCATGCAACAGAAGCCTTATCGCTCAAGCATCATGCGCACATTTGGTGCTGTTGTGGAGGGCTCTCCCTCTATGTCAACGCGTGCAGGTAAGGATATCCTAACCAAAGACCCGACACACACTGGTTCTTTAGGCACAGCCATATCTGAAGCTGTAGAACTTGCTACGACAACACCTAATTGCAAATATACGCTCGGATCTGTACTCAACCACGTAGGCCTGCACCAGACCATCATCGGCTTGGAGGCCGAGAAACAGATGCAGATGGCTGGAGAATATCCGGATATCGTGATTGGATGCTTCGGTGGTGGCAGTAACTTCGGTGGTATATCATTCCCCTTCATGCGTCACAACCTGAGTGGTGAGCGCCACACAGAATTCATTGCCGCAGAACCCGACAGCTGTCCAAAGTTGACCCGCGGTCAGTTCCGTTACGACTTTGGCGACGAGGCAGGCTACACGCCCCTGCTGCCTATGTTCACTTTAGGTCATAACTTTAAGCCCTCAAATATCCACGCTGGCGGTCTCCGCTACCACGGTGCTGGCATGATTATCTCTCAACTTATTAAGGACGGTCTGATGCATGGCGTAGATATCCCTCAACTCGAAACATTCGAGGCAGGTATGCTCTTCGCACGTACGGAGGGTATTATTCCCGCGCCCGAAAGCACCCACGCCATTGCCGCAACAATCCGCGAGGCTCTGAAATGCAAAGAGACTGGTGAGGAGAAGGTTATCCTCTTCAACCTCTCAGGTCATGGTCTTATCGATATGCCTAGCTACGAGGCTTATATTAAAGGTGATCTACAGAACTATACGGTGACCGATGAAATGATTGCCGAGAACCTGGCTGAACTTGACAAACAGTAATAAGAAACAGATAACTGATAAAAAAATAAAGTTTCGCTTCAATATTGAAACGAAACTTTATTTTTTTTACTTTTTGACAAAGGGCAATGATGCAACCTGTTCGTACAACATATCCGCAAGCATCTCATTGCTATCTTGATTTCCATTAATGGAATCATAGAACCACTTCAGTCCCACACGTCCACCTCCAGTCTTCAGAATATGAACCATACAAAGGTTCTGCAATCCGATACTCTCTGCCAGGATATCCAAATCTGTGATAGCCAGTTGAGAGACTGCCAACTGATAAGCATCATCGCTATTGGTATCTATGAAACGCTGCAAATCTCCCAAAGTCTCTAATCCGAACCCCTCGAGTATGGTCAAATAGGGCAACAGTGACGCAGGAAACAGCTCGGCCTGATTCACGGCAGCAATACGCTGGTTCAACTTATTAAAGGGATACATCTGCAGATAACTACTAAAGGAATCAGTACTCAAGAGCACCTCATCCAACTTACCTGATTTCACCAACGTTTGAATCTGTCGACGGTAGTCTGTCATCGTGGTACGCAACCTACTGAACTCATCGTCTGCCAATTCCAACATGCCAGCTAATCTACTGAATTGCCTTCGGTATTCCGGTGGCAATTTCACTGCTCCCTTATATCCAATGTCATGTTCAATGGCAGACCACACATGTTGCAAGGCTGTGCGCATCTGAATCTCAAATGGCGCACTACCCTCTTTCAGTCGACAAATGTAATGCAACGAGTTATACCCAAAGCTCGTCAACTCATGCGCCTTACGTTTATCTATGGAGTTGGACCAATCCACTTGATACAACTGCTGTACGATAGCAGCCACCTTGTCAACATCATCCGTATAGAAAGTAACGATGCGTAGCCCAACCAAATCGGTGATATCCTCCAGAGAAGCATACTTATCACCCTTGCGTTCGAGTTTTCCTGCCAACGACTGTTCGGTCTTTACACGACACTCTATGGCACTCAGTTCCACAGCCTGCTCACGCAACACCTGCCGTAACTGGTCATAGACCGTTTTTGACAACTGTTCCAAAGCAGGTACTTGCTCCCTGAATTGTTGCAGAAGCGCCTCTCCGTGAGGATTCAGTTTGGGAATCATTTAAACTCAAACAAATTGGTAAATCCCGTCATGGCAAAAATCGTACGTAAATCATCATTGATACCTGTGATAAACACACGACTTCCCTTAGGCTTTGCATTCTTCAATACGCCAAGCAGCAAACGCAAGCCACTTGAAGAAATATAATCAAGTTTATTGCAATCAAACACAATGTTATGGCCAGTGCAATCATACAAAGGCTTCAAAGCCTGCTCTGTCTCTACTGCAGCAGCAGTATCCAAACGTCCCTCAAACACAGCGACCAACTCGCCATCCTTTTCCAAAATAGTAGTTTTCATAATCTCAAGTCGTTTTTTATTATTCTTACTTATATTCTATTTTTTCTTCAAAAGTGTCAGTCTGTTCTTTCCATCTTTATATTCATAACTGACTGAATCCATCAACTGACGCACTAAGAAGATACCTAGTCCGCCAATAGGGCGTTCCTCTGCCGACAGCGTCGTGTCAGCATCAGCCTCTGATGTCGGATCAAATGGTGTACCACCATCAATAATAACAAATCGTACATTGTCACCCACTTCCTCTGCTTCAATGACGATATCACCCTGCTCACCTTTTGGATAAGCATAGTTCATCACGTTGACCACAGCCTCCTCCATAGCCAGATTCATCTGCATAGTAACTGAGGTATTAAAGCCCATGGTCTCGCAGACCTCATCTATGAATGCAGCCAATAGTGGCACATCCTGAACATCATTTCTTAGAGTTAAAGTCATATCATCAGGTTTTTTACGGTTTTTAGTTTAAACATGTAAATTCAATACGAAACGGGTACCCTTAGTAAATGCGGCATCAATGTCCAATTCGGCATCCATCTTAGAAGCCATCTGCTTGCATATAGGCAATCCCAATCCGTCACCTTCAGTCAGATCCTTTATCTCAAGGAATGGTTTAAACACGTCTTCACGTTTCTCCTGAGGAATCATAGAACCCGTATTCGTAATCAGGAACTGATAGGTATGTGGACTGCGCTTCTTAAAATCTAAAGAAATCTTTCCTTCTGCCGGCGTATATACTGCAGCGTTCTTCAGCAGATGACGTAAGATATAACTAATATACTCTTTATGGAGTTTCACCTCCATCTTGGGCACCGTCATTGTCAACGACACATTGTCTTTCACCTTTGGCCGTATCTCCTCAATCAGGCTCTCGCACAGAGGTTGTACCTGCGTATCCACAAAATCTTCCGAGTCGATTGGTCTATTCTCTACAGTCGAAAGCGTCTGAATATGTTCTGAGAATCTCAACAGAGCCTGCACCTCGGTTTTCGAACTATCCAGTTTTTTCAATGTAGGCTCCAACTGCGATGAAATATTGCCGATAAACTTTGCCTTCAGAGCATTACTCTCGTTAGCCAACTCAATCGTTTTCTTCTGCTTGCGAGTAGTCACCACATAGCGCATCAGGACCATCGCTCCCAATGCCAGTACCACAGCCAAGACCACAACAAGCACAATGAGTCCAGAGATAGTCAACTGGCGTGCCGACAGCGAATCATCCTTATCTGCTATTACTTGTTCATTGTTGGCTATCACCCGATTCAAGCTATCGCGTTCTGCTGCTATCTTGATGGCCGCCACAGAATCCTTCCACACCATATAACTGCTATATGCCTGATTCAACATACCGGCATTATTACTCTGACGTCCATTAGCCAACAATGTTTTGTAAACCTTATCCACTTTGTCGTAATCACCATCAGCAGTAAGTTTTGCTGCCATTTCCTTGAACACGGCATTGCCCTGCACTGTCTGGCCGAAGGTATAATAATAGATAGCCTTGTGATAGAGCAAATCATTTTTCAAGCTCTCATTATTAGCCTGAATCACGTTAGCCTCCATTACAGCCAATTGATCTTTCACGCGATCACTCTTGCGCATTTTCATATACATCTGCATGCGCTCCTTTGAAGTTTTATATCGCAGAGCAGCTTTGCTACTAGTCAACCCCTGAGCTGAAGCAATTGACTGATCAATACGACGCAACAAGTCAAAAGCTTCTTTCCAGAAGTTCTCCTGATAATAGAGTGCCGTAGCTTTCACACCACATGTCACACCGTCTTCCATCTGCCCCTTAGCTACATAACCTTCAAAGGCACGTATGTATAATGAACGGGCACTGGCAATATGATGACTGGCATATTCTGCCTCTGCACGCTGATGCAGTTCACTCTTATCAGCCATCAGACTCACACAACCCAAGAATATACTTATGATTATTGCAAATAATCTCTTGCTTCCCATACTTCAAATTTTTAGTCACGATAATTCACTTGCAAAAGTAACAATAAAATCGCTTTCAACCAAACAAAAAGAAAAAAAAAGCAGAAATAACGCAAAACAGACAGCTGCGTATTATTAGCAACTGTCTGTCTTCGTCCATTTAGACAAGTACGTGACCGCTTATCCAATCTCTATCTGACGGCTCAACTTCACCTTTTCCTCCACTTGCTTAGGCAATTCAACCGTCAGCACACCATATTCCACATGAGCCTTGATATCCTCTCGCTTTACATCGTCTGGCAACAACAGTGTCTGTTCGTATTTAGAATATGAAAACTCACGACGCAGATAGCGGGCACTCTTGTCCTCCTCCTTATTCTCGTTTTTCTTCTCCATCTTAATGATTAGGTTGCCCTCATCATTAATATGCACGTTGAAATCTTCTTTTTTCATGCCCGGAGCGGCCAGTTCTACGACATAGGCATTGTCGGTCACTTTTACGTTAATTGCCGGGGCTGTGCAGTTTGCACGCGGCATAAAGTCGGTGTCAAAGAAATCATTGAATACTGCTGGAATCCAATTGTTAGTTCTCATCATTGGTGTCATAATTTTGTCCTCCTAATATTTTTTATTTGGTTATTTAATAATGTTTCCTATGTTCTTGAGCATCTTGCTCGTTTATCATAAGGCAACATCAATGCCAGCATAGAAACATAAGACAAAATGACATATAAGGCAAGACAAATTGACACTATCGACTATTCTCCTTCCAAAGGCCAGCACTCAGAAGGCTGATGCATCCTCCGCATGGCTTCATCGAAACGTCGCACTATCTCCGGATATTTATCAGCCAGATTATGACGCTCTTCAGGGTCGTCCTTGAGATTATAAAGTTCCAGTGGTGCATTTTTCTTGATAGTTACGCATTTCCAGTCGCCCAAACGGGCAGCACGCTGTTTACCAGGAAACTCCCAATAAAGCATACGATGATCAGTATCTACTGGTTGTCCATAGAACAGTGGCAAGATATTGATACCGTTGATTCCCTGAGGCAAGTTCTTTTCTGAGCCTGTAAGGGCAGCCAATGTCGGCATCACATCAGGGAAATAAATAAGATTCTGCAGCTTCTGCGCAGGCACACGACCAGGCTGATTTACAATCATTGGCACACGGATTCCACCCTCATAAAGTTGTCCCTTGCGTCCATGAAATCCTGCGTTACAATTGAGTTCCGCGATTGGAGCCTGCACAGCGGCACCATTATCAGAAGCAAAGATAATGAGTGTGTTCTCACGCAGTCCCTCACAATCAAGATAAGCCAGCAAGCGTCCTATCGCACAGTCCATATGAGTAATCAGCGAAGCGTAACGCCTGGTATTCATGGACCAATCCTCCTGACCGTCATACCATGAGGTTTCGTCGATGATGTATGGCTCGTGAGGTGCATCATAAGCCAGATAGAGGAAGAATGGGCGCTCTTTGTTACGACTGATAAAAGCAATGGCATCATCAGTGGATATATCAGTATTATGACGCACATGTGCATCATGGGCATTCTCCTCAATCGTTGTCAGTGAATCTCCAGCGAAGCGATAGTAGGGATAATAATATGGTGAATTAGAGTGAACTGTAGAAATTGTCCAACCATAAAACTCATCGAATCCCCGATGATTTGGCGAGGCCGTAGGGTCATAGCCATCAAGATGCCATTTATTTACCAGGCAAGTACGATAGCCTGCTGCACCCAGAACAGTAGCTATCGTGGTATCTGTGGGCATCAGGTTAGTACGACGGATATAAGTAGTATCACCATTTGCATTAATCTTCACGCCCAGAATACCACCTACAGGACACTGGTTATCACGGATACGTGTATTTCCCGTATGTTTACCCGTCATCAACGAACAGCGTGATGGACTAGAAATACCGCTACCGGCATAACATTGAGTAAAAGTTGTCCCTGTATCTGAAAGTCGGTCGATATTTGGCGTCTTCACATGTTTTGAACCAAAGCACGACAAATCTCCATAGCCCATATCATCTGCCAGGATAAAAATCACGTTTGGACGCTCAGGCGTTGCTTTCTGCGCCATAGTATCTGCAGCCGTCACAGCACCTGTCAACGCCAGAAATAATCGATAGTTCATAAGTACATTTAAATAAGTTTTAATACTTTCACCGCCTCACCGACAGTTGGTACTTCGGCAATCACCATTGAGCGCTTTCCGTGTTGCTCACGAAGACTGCAACGACGTACATTCGTAGTGGCATAGGTTATGACACGTCCGAAAGCCTCACTCTGATAGAATGGACTACGAGCATTGCTGACAAAATAAAGGTACATACGACCTTGTTTAAGCATTATCTTCTCACAACCCAGAACCTTACCATAACGACGTAGAGATACGACCTGCAACAGTTCCTCGGCCTGTGGGGGCAAAGGACCGAAACGGTCTATAAGCCGTTTACGGTAAGCCTCGACCTCCTCATCATTACGGGTATTATCCAGCTCACGATAAAGCAGCATTCGTTCTGAATCCGAAGGTACATACTGATCGGGGAAATACATTTCAAGATCGGACTCAAGGTTGCAATCGGCGACCCATCCAAAAGCGCCACCCTGCGAGGAAGGAGAATAAATAGCATCCTGCTGCACTTGGGGCTGTCCATTCTGTTCGTTCTCCGTGACGGTCTGGGGGCTAACCTGCTCTTCATTTCTCAACTCTGCCATTGCCTCATTCAATATCTTCTGATAGGTCTCATAACCTAAGTCTGAGATAAAACCACTCTGTTCGGCACCAAGTAGATTACCCGCTCCACGGATATCAAGATCCTGCATGGCGATATTGATACCACTGCCTAAGTCAGAGAAATTCTCCAGTGCTTCCAGTCGGCGACGGCTATCAACAGGCAGAGCAGACAAGGGCGGTGCCAATAAGTAACAGAACGCCTTACGATTACCACGACCTACGCGGCCACGCATCTGATGCAGGTCACTAAGGCCGAAATACTGAGCACTATTGATAATAATGGTATTAGCATTGGGAATATCGATACCATTTTCCACGATAGTCGTAGACAGCAGCACATCATAGTCATAATTTGAGAAGTCCAGAATAATTTTTTCCAATTCCTCTGGTTTCATCTGTCCGTGACCAATGGCTACACGACAATCAGGGATATACTTATGAATCATCTCCTCGATATGCGTCAAATCACTAATACGATTATTCACGAAATAGACCTGCCCATTTCGACTCATTTCAAAATTGATGGCATCAGTAATGATTTCGGCCGAGAATGTATGTATCTCTGTCTGGATAGGATAACGATTTGGAGGCGGTGTCTGGATAACACTGAGATCACGAGCACCTACCAACGAGAACTGCAGTGTACGTGGGATGGGAGTAGCACTCATCGTAAGTGTATCAACATTAGTCTTCATCTGACGTAGTTTTTCCTTTGTTGAGACGCCAAACTTCTGTTCCTCATCAATAATCAGAAGTCCCAAATCCTTAAACTTCACACTTTTACTAATCAGCTTATGCGTACCAATAAGGATATCCACCTTGCCCTCCTCAAGATCTTTCAGCAGAGCGGTGGTCTGTTTCGTAGTACGGGCACGCGTCAGGTAATCCACCCTGACAGGCATATTCTTCAGGCGCCCCAAAAAAGTACGATAATGCTGATAAGCCAATACTGTAGTGGGAACCATCACAGCAACCTGCTTTCCATCGACAGCAGCCTTAAAAGCAGCGCGAACTGCAACTTCCGTTTTACCAAAGCCTACATCACCACAGACCAGTCGATCCATTGGTTTCTGCATCTCCATGTCAGCCTTGACATCTTGAGTTGCCTTGAGCTGGTCAGGAGTATCCTCGTAGAGGAACGATGCCTCTAGTTCATGCTGCAAATATGTGTCATGACTGAAAGCAAATCCCTTCTGATGTCGACGGGCTGCATAGAGTTTAATGAGGTCACGGGCAATATCCTTGATATGCTTCTTGGTACGCTCTTTGAGACGTTCCCACTGTCCTGTGCCCAAAGTCGACATGCGTGGCTGTTGACCATCTTCCTGCGATTTGTATTTCGATACCTTATATAAAGAATGGATACTTACATAGATAGCATCACCACGCTGATAGATGATTTTAATCATTTCCTGAAAGCCGCCATCCTGCAACGGCATTCTAACCAGTCCGCCGAATTTTCCGATACCGTGGTCTACATGTACCACATAGTCACCAACCTCAAACTGCTGAATCTCTTTCAGCGTAAGAGCGACCTTGCCGCTACGAGCCTTATCACTCTTGAGGTTATACTTATGAAAACGATCGAATATCTGGTGATCAGTGAACAGGCATAGACGCCCATCAACATCTACAAAACCCTCATGCAGCGTTTTATCTACAGGGATAAAGTCAACACCCTGTTTCATCTCAGTAAAGATGTCCTTCAGACGTTCTTGCTGTTTGGCACTGTCCGCTAAAATATAGAGTTTAAATCCCTGCAACAGATAATCCTCCAGGGTCTGCGTCAACAGTTCAAAATTCTTATGAAAAAGAGGTTGGGGCTTAATATTGAAACGGATAACTGCAGATGCTTTCTCGTCTTTTAACAGAATCTTTCGGAACGGTTCGGCATCGAGAGCAAATTGCGAACCCGTGATAATCTGACTATCACGACGCATCTCCTTCTCTATCTGGCGCTGTTCCATCTCTGTTGCCTCGGCCATACGTTCCTGCATAGCCTGTTGTGAGAAACCTTCCTGATAGGTGCGCTCTATGGACTCGCGAACAAACTGTATATCTTTTGTTACCAGCAGCGTATCTTCCGGCAAGAATTTCAAGATAGACTCTTTCTCCTCTTCAGCTGTCAGTTCTGGTACTATGTCCACATGATCACACCGTTCCTTGGACAACTGGTTTTCCACCTCAAAGGTGCGGATGGAGTCAATATCATCACCAAAGAAATCTATACGAAAGGGAAACTCATGACTATACGAATAAACATCTAGGATAGATCCACGCAAAGCAAACTGACCCGGCTCATAGACATAGTCAACCTCGCGAAAGCCAAACTCACGCAAGGTCTTACAAATATCATCCACACTGACAGTCTGATCCTGTTCAAGAGTCAGTCGACGGGCATCCAACTGCTTACGTGTCACCACCATTTCCGCAAGTGCCTCAGGGTAGGTCACGATATATAGCAAGTCGTGATGCATCATCTGAGACAATACCTCCGTACGAAGAATCTCGCTGGCAGGGTCTTTCTGACCATACTTGATAGCACGCTTATAACTGGAAGGAAAGAAAAGCACCTGCTTGTCACCCATTACCTGGCAGAGGTCGTGATAGAAGTATCCAGCCTCCTCGGCATCCTGCATGACAAACAGCAAGCGAGCCGATACCTTCAGCGACAGAGCGCTAAAGGCCAGCGGAGCAGAAGAAGCCAAGAGACCATCAAGGGACACTGTTTTCAATGAAGACTTCCCTATAGCTTTTGATAAGGCTATCACCTGAGGATGATTGGCGTATAGTTTTTGTAGTTCCTGAATATTCATTTTCAATATTTTCTGCAAAATTAGAAAAAAAATTTGGGATTCTCGAATATTCTACGTATTTTTGCATCAAATCAGTCTATGGTAACGAAGAATAAAGAAGATATCAGACAACGTCTAAAAGCCAACCCGCGACTTAAAAAGTGGATTGACTATCTGATTATGAACCAACGTGATGCGCGACCACGATGGTATATTCGTCTATTGGCCCCACTCTATCAAGAGCGCGGACGGGAATCAAAAATATATTGGTCCGTACGCATGGACACCCCACCCTATAGATTTTTCTCTTTGGGACATAACAGCGTGATTGAGTCTTATTCCTGCATCAATAATGCCGTAGGAGATGTTATCATTGGCGACCATACACGCATAGGTATCCACAACACGATTATAGGTCCCGTGACCATTGGCGATCACGTAAATCTAGCACAAGGCATTACAGTGACAGCACTGAACCATAATTTCAGCGACACAACTAAACGAATAGATGAGCAAAGCATCTCCACAAAACATGTAACAATAGAGGATGACGTGTGGATTGGTGCTAATGCTGTAATTCTGCCAGGAGTCACAATAGGTCAACACGCTGTGGTTGCAGCTGGTGCAGTAGTGACTACCGACGTGCCTGCGAACACCGTTGTTGGCGGCGTTCCCGCAAGAATAATCAAAAAAATAGATTCAGAAAGCAACTAATCTTAGTCAAACAGACTAAGTGAGAGATCCTGCTGGGGTGTTTCTTCCTCTACTCTCTCCACTTCTATCTCTTCCTCACGAAACACAAGCATCAACTGACGCGCATCGGCATTATTCTGTGTGTTCAGACGATAATAGCCACGACGACCCGTACTTTCAATCAACGAAAGAGAAGATTTTGAATTTTTCAACAGATACTGCTGCACGAACTGCTTTATCTCTTGAAGATCAGGCTGATAAAATAAAGTACAGTTTAGGTTATATACATGTTTTGCCAGCAGTGACACACTAATGCCACGCTCACCTACTTCTGATAGTATATGCAATATCTGTTGTTCGTACACCATTTTCGCTAAAAAAGGTCGGTAATACAGTGCTTACCGACCTTTTCTTATTGATTAACCTACTCGCCTCTTAAGCCAGAACAATCTTGTTGTCCTCTGTACTCAGGAGTTTACCCTCCTTGAACAACCAACCGAGACCGAGCAGAGTCTCTTCTTCTGAAATCTTTGCAGCCTTGGCAATCTCCTTTACATTGAGTGCCTTCTGCGCTGCTGCCAGAGCCTGATAAACATCTCCTGCCTTGAAACCAATGTTCTCAGCGTTAACAGCTGTAACTTCAGCCTTCACTACGGCTTTTTTGGTTGCAGTTGCCTTCTTAGCTGCGGAAGCCTTAACTTCCTTCGTTTCAGCAGCCTTCTTTGTAGTAGCTTTCTTTTCTGCCATAATAGTTATAAAATTAAGTCCTATTGAATTTGATTTACCAATTCGTCAGCAAAATTAAGCTTTTTCGTTAAGAAAACTAACTATATGCCAGAAGTTTCTACCAATATGTTAATTATTCTTGACTCAGGTCAACTTTTAGCTGAAGTTCTTCTAACTGTTTGGGGTCGAGTTCACCTGGAGCATCAAGCATCACATCACGTCCTGAATTATTCTTCGGGAAGGCGATACAGTCACGAATACTATCAAGACCTGCCATCAGCGAAACGAAACGGTCAAGACCGAAGGCCAGACCAGCATGAGGAGGTGCACCGTATTTAAAGGCATTAATGAGAAAGCCAAACTGAGCCATTGCTCGCTCAGGAGTGAAGCCCAAAATTTGGAACATCTTTTCCTGTAGTTTACCATCATGGATACGCAAAGAGCCACCGCCTACCTCTACACCATTACATACAAAATCATAAGCCACGGCACGAACCTTGGCTGGATCGGTGTCAAGCAAAGGAATATCGTCGGGGTTTGGCATCGTGAATGGGTGATGGGTAGCCATCAGACGCTGTTCCTCGTCACTCCATTCGAACAAGGGGAAGTCCACAATCCACAAACACACAAACTTATCCTTATCACGCAGTCCCAGACGATCACCCATCTCCAGGCGCAGCGTACAAAGTTGCACACGCGTTTTGTTGGCATTATCGCCAGAGAGAATCAGCACGAGATCACCATCCTTGGCCCCCATAGCCTCTTTGACCTTCTGCCACACTTCGGGCTCATAGAATTTATCGACAGATGACTTCACTGTGCCATCAGCATTGAATTTTACATATACCAAACCCTTGGCACCGACCTGAGGACGCTTCACGAACTCAGTGAGCTGGTCGAGCTGCTTACGGGTATAATCAGCAGCACCTGGCACACAGATACCTCCAATATAGTTGGCTTCATTAAATACGGGGAAAGAACCAGTGCCTTTCAGTACGTCCATCAGCTCCACGAACTCCATGCCAAAACGAAGGTCAGGTTTGTCAGAACCAAAACGACGCATAGCCTCATGCCACGTCATACGTTGCAAGGCTGGCAGTTCGATACCACGAATCTCTTTGAAAAGATGACGAGCCAAGTCCTCAAAAATCTGAAGCACATCCTCCTGCTCCACAAAAGACATCTCACAGTCAATCTGGGTGAACTCAGGCTGACGGTCAGCGCGCAAGTCTTCATCACGGAAGCACTTGGCAATCTGGAAATAACGATCGAAACCAGAAACCATCAACAACTGCTTCAAAGTCTGTGGACTCTGGGGCAGTGCATAGAACTGACCAGGATTCATACGACTGGGTACAACGAAATCGCGAGCACCCTCGGGAGTAGAACCAATAAGAATAGGCGTCTCAACCTCAATAAAGTTCTGCGCATCAAGGAAATTGCGAATCAAGATGGTCATCTTATGACGCAGTTCCAAATTCTTACGCACAACTGAACGACGCAAATCCAGATAGCGATACTTCATGCGGATATCATCACCGCCATCAGTCTGATCCTCAATCGTAAACGGAGGTGTAAGACTCTCACTCAGCACATTCAGTGCAGAAACCAATATTTCAATATCGCCTGTAGGCATTTTAGGGTTTTTTGACTGACGCTCGCTCACTGTACCAACGACCTGGATACAGAACTCACGGCCCAACTTATTGGCACGTTCACAAAGTGCAGCATCCTTTGACTCGTCAAACACCAACTGTGTGATTCCATAACGGTCGCGCAAATCAACGAAGGTCATACCGCCCATTTTACGTGTGCGCTGAACCCAACCGGCGAGTTTCACCTCATTGCCGGCATCGGTGAGTCGCAACTCACCACAAGTCTTAGTTCTATACATCTTTATATGATATGTTTTTACTTTCGAGATGCAAAGGTACAAATAAGATAGCGAAACGCAAAAAGAAATTTGTTTTCTTTTCATAATTTATTTGTTTTTTCTCACACTTATTCGTATCTTTGCACCCAAAAACGAAACTAAAGACTACAATGAAAAGACTATCTACATTAATGATGGCTACGTTGATGACAATAGGAGTCATTGCACAAACAACAGCTAACGACGTACTGAACGTAACACGAAAGGCCAACGACTATTTCATGGCGAAATATGCCGACCCCACAGTACCAACCAATGTCAAGAAGGTTCGTCCGTCAAACCTATGGACACGTGCCGTCTATTATGAGGGATTGATGGCATTGCAACAGATAGACCCACAGCAGCGCTATATTGACTATGCTATGACTTGGGCCGACTTCCACAAATGGAGTCCTAGAAACGGTGTAAATACATGCGATGCTGACGACCAGTGCTGTGGACAGACCTACATCGAGCTGTTGCCATATAGCAAAAAAGACAAGGCAGAACAGATAAGATATATCCGTGAAAACCTTGACTACCAAATGCTCACGGCCAATAAGAAAAATCAAAGCCTCTATGGCTGGTGGACATGGATTGACGCCATACAGATGGCAATGCCACTATATATGCAGATGTATAAAGAGACTGGTGAAAAAAAATATCTGGACCACGGCATGAAGATGTACCGTTGGAGCAGAAACGAATGTGGCGGTGGTCTGTTTAATATTAAAGACGGACTGTGGTGGCGTGATGCCGATTACGTACCGCCCTACAAGGAGCCCGACGGCAAGGACTGCTACTGGAGCCGTGGTAACGGCTGGGTATATGCTGCCCTTGTACGCTGTATGAACCTGTTGCCCGAGAAGTCAAAAGAATACAAAGAATTGAAGAAGGACTTCATTATGATGAGTGAAGGCCTGCGCAAATGCCAACGTGAAGATGGCTTCTGGAACCCCAGTCTGGTATCAAGCAACTACGAGATGCCCGAGACCAGTGGTACAGCCCTGTTTCTATATGGTATGGCATGGGGCATTCAGAAAGGTTATTTAAAGACAAAGACCTATAGTCCCGTATGCGACAAAGCCTGGTCGGCTATGGTGCGCGATGCTGTTCATCAGGACGGTTTCCTGGGTTGGATGCAAGGCACAGGCAAAGACCCCTCTGCCGGACAGCCCCTGAGCTATACCAAGGTACCCGATTTTGAAGACTACGGCACAGGCTGTTTCCTGTTGGGTGCTACGGAGTATTTTAAACTTTTACAGAAGAATAACGTCAAATAAATAACTAAAGACGATTAACTCATGAAAAAAGTATTGCTTATCACTATGATGCTCATTTGCGGAATGACTTTCGCAATGGCGCAGAAAAAGGCTGAAATCAAGTTTGACAAGCTAACCCACAACTTCGGGAAATTCTCGGAGAAGGATCCTATCGTCACTTGCACTTTTGCCTTTCAGAACATCGGCGAAACGCCGTTAGTAATCAACCAAGCTATTGCTTCTTGCGGATGCACGGTACCCGAATACACCAAGAAGCCCATCCAGCCAGGCGAAAAGGGTGAGATTACCGTAACCTATAACGGTACAGGTAAGTTTCCCGGACACTTCAAGAAGTCTATCACCGTACGCACCAATGGAGTCACGGAAATGACCCGGCTCTATATTGAAGGTGATATGGAAGAAGCCAAATAAGAAAGAAATAGGTTAAGATAATAAAAGCGTAAAAAAACTACCGCCTTCCTGAATTCAGGTATGCGGTAGTTTTTTTTCTGATTATGCGTCAAACCAGATTATTTCGCATAAGCTACAGATCTAGTCTCGCGAATCACGGTAATCTTCACCTGACCGGGATAGGTCATCTCATTCTGAATCTTTGTAGCAATCTCTCCGCTCAGTGCTTCAGTCTCTGCGTCGTCCATCTTGTCGGCACCGACAATCACACGAAGCTCACGACCAGCCTGGATAGCGTAGGTCTTGGTAACACCCGGATAGCTCATAGCGATCGCCTCGAGGTCGTTCAAGCGCTTGATATAAGCCTCTACAATTTCACGACGAGCACCTGGACGAGCACCACTAATAGCGTCACAAACCTGTACGATAGGAGCCAACAATGTCTGCATCTCCATCTCATCGTGGTGAGCGCCAATAGCATTGCAGATATCAGGTTTTTCCTTATATTTCTCGGCAATCTTTGCACCATAGAGTGCGTGAGGCATCTCACTCTCTTCATCGGGCACCTTACCAATATCATGCAACAGACCAGCACGCTTTGCCTTCTTTGGATTCAAGCCAAGTTCTGATGCCATCACAGCGCAGAGATTAGCGGTCTCACGAGCATGCTGTAACAGGTTCTGACCATAACTTGAACGATATTTCATCTTACCAATGATACGAACCAATTCTGGATGCAGACCGTGGATACCCAAATCGATAGCTGTACGTTTACCAGTCTCGATAATCTCATTATCCAACTGTTTCTTAACCTTTGCCACAACCTCCTCAATACGCGCAGGATGAATACGACCATCGCTCACCAACTGATGGAGCGCCAAACGGCACACCTCACGACGCACTGGATCGAAACCACTGATAACGATGGCCTCGGGAGTATCATCAACCACGATTTCCACACCACAGGCAGCCTCCAGCGCACGGATATTTCTACCCTCACGACCAATTACACGACCTTTAACATCATCGTTATCAATATGGAATACAGACACACTGTTCTCAATGGCTGTTTCTGTAGCAACACGCTGAATGGTCTGAATCACGATCTTCTTTGCCTGAGCATTCGCATTCAACTTTGCCTCATCCATAATTTCATTCACATAGGCAGCAGCATCGGTGCGGGCCTCGTCCTTCATTGCCTCTACCAAACGGTTCTTTGCCTCCTCTGCGCTCAGTCCAGAGAGTTCCTCCAACTTCTCACGCTCTTTCTGCTGCATTTTACCCAGTTCATCCTGCTTCAGGGCCATAGCCTTCTTCTCATTGTCAATACGCTGCTGCTGGTTATCAAGGTCGTTCTTACGACGTCCCAGTTCCTCTTGGCGCTGGTTCAATGAAATCTCACGTTGTTTCAGGCGATTCTCACTCTGCTGGATGTGCTGGTTACGCTGCTGTACTTCTTTCTCAAGCTCACTCTTTTTATTGAGGAATTTCTCCTTGACCTCCAACAGCTTTTTCTCTTTGATGACCTCAGCCTCCTTATTAGCCGAATCGACCATCGTATTGTATTTTCCCTTGAGGACCTTAAGGAAAATAAAATATCCGCACAAGCCTCCGATAATGAAAGTTGCTACGGCTATTAATACCACAAAAATTAAATCCACCATAGTTAATTATAATATATATATTTAGATTGTTAATATTCTCTCAAAGCGAATGCTAAAGTATCATTTATCACTTTTCAACGCTTCTTCAACTTCCGAAATCAACTGAGCGAGAATATTATCATATGGTGCAGTATCATTTTTGCCCAACTCCTTTTCATAGCGCAATGCTATCTCTATAAGCGTCATCAACGCAATAGTATGATCACTCTTGCGCCCTTTGTAAACCTGTGCATAGGCTCCATAGCGCTCAGTGATGAGTTTGGCTGCTGCACGATAGTACTCCTCATCTTCACGATTATGAAGAATCATTGGAATATCTTCATCATAGACGTGCAACGTTATATTGAGTTTGTCTTCCTCTGCCATATTCCTCTCGTCAGTTAATCGTTTTCATCGCTCAGCACGTCAATACATTTGTTCACATCTCTGATCAACTTAGCCACCCTGGCCTTAGCGCCATCCAAGTCACCATCAGTGATTTCCATCATGCGTGCCATTTTCAACGACTGGTAGTCACGCTCCTGCTGAGCCAGTTTCTCCTCGAGCTGCCTGATACGCTGCTCGCCCTCCTCAACCATTGCATATAAGTCGGCATTTTCCTTCTTCAGTTCCTGGAACCGAAGAATCATTTGCCGGATGCGGGTTTGGAAGTTGGCTAAAACTTTTTCATTCTGGGCCATAACTACTCTTTTATTTCACAAAAGTAGACAAAATCAGTTAATTTGCCTACCATTTTGAAAGATATTTAATATTTATTAATTATTTTGTATCAGTTTGAGGCTGCTTTTCCTTCTTTGCAAGCATCACGACACGGTATACGAAGTCCGTGGTCCATTTCTCTGAGAACCCGAGACGCTTGTCAAGTTCACGTACTGAAACCACTGTTTTCAGCACGCTGGCATCTTTATAATCATTCTTTGTAAAGATGTCATGAACGGTCTTTTCCGTTGCAGTACGGATTGCCCCCTTAAAGAAACTAGGAAGACGAAGTTTGAATTTCATCAGATTACCCGACAACATCATCACATCCTGCACATAAGTCTGGAACTGCATTAAGTATCCCTGCACATCCTGAATTTTCTTACAGCGATGACGAATGCTTTGGTCAATCTCTTTAAAGAAGTCATCCTCCATCTCATAGAGTTCCTTCAACATTTTCTTACAACGCGCCTTTTCGCCAATCCCAAGTTTTCCACCTTGTGTTGGCACACGCAACGTTACCTTAAACACGCGCAAATCAGGCAGTGCATTCAGATTAGTGATACCAAGATCTGCAGCAATCACAGCCTGAAAATATACTCGAATAAGGGTCATGAAATCCTCCATGCCACCCACTTTTTGTTCGCTATCGGCCGACTTACGACCGAATAAATTTGAAAATATTCCCATAATTAAGTCTTAAATCGGCTGCAAAGTTACACTTTTTTATTGAGAATGTTGTATTTTTCCAATCAAAAAGATACTTATGAAGAAAAAAATGCTTACCTTTGCAGCCGTATAACGTTATATTTATGAAAGGAATCGTATTAGCAGGTGGAAGTGGAACACGCCTCTACCCCATAACAAAAGGTATCAGCAAACAACTGATTCCCATTTTCGACAAACCAATGATATTCTATCCCATATCAGCACTTATGCTAGCTGGGATACGCGACATTCTAATTATTTCCACGCCTCACGACCTTCCCGGTTTCCGCAGACTCCTTGGCGACGGCAGCGAAATAGGCGTACATTTTGAATATGCCGAGCAGCCCTCCCCCGACGGATTGGCACAGGCATTCATCATCGGAAAGGAGTTCATTGGAGATGACTGTGCCTGCCTAGTTCTTGGCGACAACATTTTTTATGGTTCCGGTTTCAGTGGACTACTCCACCAAAGTGTGAAAAACGCAGAAAAAGATGGCCTTGCTACCGTTTTCGGCTACTACGTCAACGATCCGGAACGCTATGGTGTAGCAGAATTCGACAAAGACGGCAACTGCCTCAGCATTGAAGAGAAGCCAGAGCACCCCAAGTCAAACTATGCCGTAGTAGGTTTGTATTTTTACCCCAACAGCGTAGTAGATATTGCACAACGCATCAAGCCCAGCGCACGTGGTGAACTGGAAATAACAACAGTTAACCAGGAATATCTGGCCCAGAAAAAATTGAAGGTACAGACATTACAACGCGGCTTTGCTTGGCTAGACACCGGCACTCACGACTCATTGGCAGAAGCCAGTACATTTATCGAAGTCATTGAGAAGCGTCAGGGACTGAAAGTAGCTTGTCTGGAAGAGATAGCCTACAACCAAGGCTGGATTGACAAGGAGCAGTTAAAGAAACTGGCCCAACCAATGATTAAAAACGGCTACGGCCAATACCTGCTTCACTTAGCAGAGAACTAAAGATTATTAATCTAATATTATATAATTGGTAAAAGAAATGGAAGAAAACAAGACCATTGAATCACCTATTGAAAACGGAATAAACGAAGAAGGGTCATCATTTGACATTAAAACCATTTTCACCCTGCTGGTACTTAACTGGCAGTGGTTCTTAGTGTCACTTATCATCTTCATTGCCGGCGCATACCTCTATTTAAGATATCAGCCAGCCGTTTATGAAGTATCAGCCAAGATGCTGATTAAAGATGAGACGAACAATCGCCGCAGCAACGGACAGATGCTGGCCAACATGCAAGACCTCGGTTTCATCACTAACTCGGCAGGTATCGACAACGAGATTGAGATTCTGAAATCACGCATTCTGGCCCTTGAAGTCGTCAAGGACCTCCACCTTTATGTAGAATACCGCACTGAAGGCCGTATTACTAACCCATTGGTATATAAGAACCAGCCTATCAACGTAGACATGCCGGCTGACGATTTGGATGATCTTGACAACACATTGAAGAGAGCATTCAGCTTCCGTCTTATCAAAGAAGGCAAGACCTACAAGGTCCAGGGACTCAAGGAAGCCAAATTCGAAGGCTCGTTCAAGTCACTGCCCGCCAGCGTTGAGACACCTTACGGCACACTGACCTTTACAGAAAACCTGGAGTTGGAGCAGTTAAGCAAACGCGCCAAGAGAGCCCTGAAGGGAGAAGCAAAAGAGGCTGAAGAAAAGACCACATCCTGGATTGTCACCGTGAGATCACCCAAGAGCATGGCTGCTTCATACGCCAAGATCATCAACATTGCTCCTACCTCTAAGCAGACTTCTATAGCACAGTTGACCATCAGAGACCAAAGCGCAGAGCGTGCCCTGGACTACCTGAAGCACCTGGCTGTTGTCTATAACCGTCAGGCTAACGCCGACAAGAACGAGATTGCCTACAAGACCGAGGAATTCATCAATTCCCGTCTTGAGAAAATCAGCGATGAATTAGGCGCTACAGAAAACAAGTTGGAAATTTACAAGCGTAACAACAACCTTGTCCAGATGAAGTTGGATGCTACGCAGACCATGACACAGGTTAACCAGTATTATGGCGAACTGTCAAAGGCTAATACACAGATTATGATTCTGGACGATCTGAGCAAGTATGTCCAGAACCCCAACAACAAATACCAGATCATCCCCTCTAATGTTGGTATGGAGGATGCGGCATCCAATGAGCTTATCTCACAGTACAATAAGACCGTATTAGACCGCAACCGTCTGCTGGCTTCTGCATCAGGGATTTCGCCAAAGGTAGAGCCCTTGACTAAATTACTGGATGAACTGGGTGAGAGTATCAAGGAAGCCCTCCGACAGGCACGTCGCACAGCCGACATTGCTCGTCAGGGCGTCGAGAAGCAATACAAAGAATACCAGACAAAGATTGTCAATGCACCTGAGCAGGAGCGTATCCTGACCGAGATTGGCCGCCAGCAGGACGTGATGTCAGGTCTTTACCTGATGTTACTCCAGAAGCGCGAAGAGAACTCCATCTCACTGGCTGCCACCGCAGACAAAGGTCGTCTGATTGATGAACCCGCCTTTGGTGGTAAGGTCAGTCCTAAAGACGCCATCATCTTGCTTGTTGCCCTCGTATTGGGATTTGCCATTCCTTTGCTTGTCACCTATCTGATACAGTTCCTGCGCTACAAGATTGAGGGTCACGAGGACGTGATGCGCCTGACAGATATTCCTATTGTAGCCGACGTAGCTATTGCCAACGAGGACGCAAAGACCGCTGCAGGTATCGTGGTACACGAGAACAAGAACAACCAGACCGACGAGATATTCCGCAGTATGCGTACAAATATCCAGTTCATGATGAAGGAGAACGACAAAACCATCCTGTTCACCTCATCAACCTCTGGTGAGGGTAAGACCTTCAACGCGGCCAACTTGGCTGTCAGCTTTGCACTGTTGGGAAAGAAAACCATCCTGCTGGGTCTCGATATCCGTAAGCCAGCCCTGGGTCGTCTGTTCGACATCAAGGACCGTGCTATTGGTATCACTTCATTACTAGTCAAGGACAAAGTGAACGAAGAAGACCTGAAGTCACAGATCAGATCATCAGGTGTCAACGTCAACCTCGACCTGTTGCTGGCTGGTCCTACACCTCCAAACCCCACAGAGTTGCTGGCACGCGACAACATGAGACAGATCATGGATATGCTCCGCAAAGAGTACGATTATATCATCCTCGACACCGCACCTGTTGGTCTGGTAACCGACACCTTCCAGATTGGCCGTTATGCAGACGTCACCGTATACGTATGTCGTGCCGACTATACACCAAAGTCCAGCTTCGGCATGATTAACGCCCTGAAGCAGGAAGAAAAGTTGCCCAACATGTGCCTTGTCATCAATGGTATTGACATGTCGAAGAAGAAGTACGGCTACTACTACGGCTACGGCAAGTACGGTAAGTACGGACGC
>Ga0247611_10002738_pt1 | contig 27544 bp, 27 predicted proteins | sample 177DNAGHGhighgp2_FD_192422 | JGI IMG/M metagenome (GOLD analysis project Ga0247611, IMG submission 192422) | Sheep rumen microbial communities from Palmerston North, Manawatu-Wanganui, New Zealand - 1770 DNA GHGhigh gp2 | ecosystem: Host-associated > Mammals > Digestive system > Stomach > Rumen... | reverse complement strand
TTTTGTATCAGCCTTGTCACTCATGGCCTCATCGCCATCGCCACGCATACCAATGGTCACAATATCCTCAGTACCTTTCATGCGTTGGATTCCCTCGCGGAAGAACTGATCCAGTTTCTCCTGATTGGTCTGATAGTTCCACGCACCCCATTTACCACGATTGCGTGCATATTCCTGGTGGTTGCGTGCCATCGGCTCATGGTGAGAGGTGCCCATTATCACCCCCATACGGTCGGCCAGTTTGCCATTCTCAGGATCGTCGGCATAGAAAGCCCAGCCCCACATAGCAGGCCACATCATATTACCTTTCAGACGCAGGATGAGTTCAAAGACCTTCTCATAGAAACGGTGGTCGCCATAGTCTGTACCGAAGGTGTTTTTCACCCATGAGGTCAGACAGGGAGCCTCGTCATTGAGGAAGATGCCTCGAAACTCTACTGCAGGTTCACCATCGGTATACGTACCTTTTATTATATAGGCTTCGTCACGTTTGGTGATGGGTACATCTGCCCAATAGTACCAAGGTGATACACCTAACTGCTGGCTCAACTCATAGATACCATAGATGGTACCGCGACGATCACTACCGGCAATGACCAGTTGGTTGCCCACGGTGGTGATAATATATTTTTCGCGTTTGCCTTTCAGATTGGCAAGTTTCAACTTGTCGATATCCTTATTCTTTCCAAGTGTACCAATCAGAATGTTGCCCTTTCCTGCCCCCTCTAAAAGGTTGGGAGTCTTACCCAGCACCTTTTCGATATCTGTCTTCAGGTTGTTGATGGCAATCTTTACGCCTTCGTATTCGTCAGCGCTATAGCTGATAGAGGCGTTACTGAGAGGTAGGGCACCCTCTACGGGGGTGAACTTCACGAATCGCTCAGTGGCCTGTGTTACCGTAAAAGTGGCCATTGCCACGCACAGTACTAATAATTTCTTAATCATCATCTCCTTTGTTATTGTATTGTTATCATTAATTCTCTCGCGTTCTTCTCATCAGAACTGGTGCCAACAAGAATCTCGTACTTACCAGGTTTTACACGCATGGTGTTTGACTCTGCATCCCAGAACTCAAACGACTGCTTGTTGAGTTTTATCGTAACAGTTGCATTTTGGCCTGCTTTCACGTTGATGCGCTCAAAGCCACGAAGCGTTTTTAATGGTCCTTCGGCATCTTGAAGATCGCGGATGTAAACCTGTACGACTTCTGCACCATCGCGTTTGCCGGTATTGGCTACTTCTGCTGTCAATGTCCAGTCAGTTGGGTTAGCACCATTCTTCTCAACTCCAACCTTTGTGATTTCAAAGTTTGTGTAACTGAGTCCATAGCCGAATGGGAAGAGGGCATCGCTAAAGTAGCGATAGGTGCGTCCTTTCATCGAGTAGTCCTCATAATCGGGCAATTGGTTGCTGTTCTTATAGAACGTGATAGGCAGCTTTCCACTAGGGTTGTAGTCACCAAATAGAACATCAGCCACAGCAGTGCCACCTTCCTGACCTGGATACCAGGCTTGTACGATTGCGTCACAGGTCTTAGTTTCAGGTTCCAGCGCGATGCAAGAGCCTGAGCAGTTAACGAAGATAATGGTCTTGCCAGCATCCTTCAAGGCTTTGAGGAAATCGCGCTGTACTTTTGGCAACTCAATATGGGTACGGTCTCCACCCTTAAAGCCATCAATATCCACGGGCATCTCCTCACCTTCTAAAGCTGGTGAAATACCTCCCACGAAGATTACCTTATTAATTCCCTTTAGCTGATTGATGATAGTCTGATAGTCAATAGGATATTCCTTGGCGATATTAATGGCCAGGTTGGCATTATAAGTAGGTACGTGCGAGAAACGCACCTCGATATTATAGCTCTTGCCCTTTTCGGCATTGATAACAATATGATTTGGAGTGGTGCGCCAGATACGATGATGGAACTGGCGCTTGCCATCGAGATAGAGTTCAAACTGACCACATCCATCTACGTTTATTACATATTCGCCAGCCTCAGTGGGAGTGAAGACTGTCTCGTATTTAGCAGAGAAATCCTCGAGTTGTACGCCTGGTGCAAAGTTGTGCATACCAAATGTGGTCACAGCGAGGGGCTGGGTATAGTATTGGGTAGTAACATATTTTCCTTCCATATTGCGATTGTTCCAGAATGTCCCCTTCATACCCTTTTTACCCTCGAACGAGCACTGCGAGCCCAAAAGACTTTCTTGCACTTTATCATAAGTTAAATCACAAGCAGGGACATAGTACAGTTTCTTCTGCTTGGCCTTGATGCCATCAAGAATCGTAATCGTATGGTTGGGTTGACCATTATAGTTACCCCACATCATTGGGGTGTTGTCGGCATTGGGGCCAATGACTGCAATCTTTTCCTTTCCTTTTTGTAAAGGCAGTACATTGTTCTTATTCTGAAGAAGAACAATACTTTGTCTAGCCATCTGTAAAGACAAGTTGGCGGACTCCTTTGTTGACATAGCTGAATAGGGAATCTTTGACCACTCTACTAGTGATGGATCGTCCATCTCACCTAAATCGAAACGCCCCTCTAGCAGGCGGATAACGTGCTTATCAACCTCAGCCTCTGTCATAAATCCACGTTTTACGGCCTCAGGGATGCTTTTGTAAGCATAGCCGTAGCCACACTCTACGTCAGTACCGGCGATTGTGGCTTTGGCAGAAGCATGTGTGGCATCGCTTGATGACTTATGCGATTCATAGAAATCGCTCACTGCACCACAGTCACTCACTACCAGATACTCAAAACCCCACTCGTCGCGAAGAATCTGTTGTAATAGTCGCTGGCTGCCGCAGCAGGGATCATCATCCAAACGCTGATAGGCACACATCACCTCACGCACTTTAGCATCCTGAACCAATGTCTTGAAAGCAGGCATGTAGGTCTCCCACATATCGCGTGGAGATACATTTGTCAGATTGGCTGTGTGGCGGGTGTATTCCGGACCACTATGAACGGCATAATGCTTGGCGCATGCCCATAATTTACGATATTTGGCATTCTCGGGGCCTTGTAGCCCCTTAACAACCTGTACACCCATGACTGATGTTAAATAGGGGTCTTCACCATAGGTCTCTTGTCCGCGTCCCCAACGTGGATCACGGAAAATATTGACGTTGGGTGTCCAAACAGACAGACTGTGGAATTTTTCGTCCTCACCTTTCAACTCATGCATACGGTGGTTGTACTGTGCGCGAAACTCTGTACTTGCCACATCAAATACTCTATACACCATATTGGGGTTCCAGGATGCAGCCATAGCGATTGGCTCTGGGAATACTGTAACGTTACCCATGTTGGCAGCACCATGCAAGGCTTCACTCCACCAGTAAAATTTCTTAATACCCAATCGGGGAATTGCGGGACTTTCGTCAAGCATCAGTTTCGCCTTCTCCTCAAGTGTCAGTCGTGAACAAAGATCTTTGGCTCGTTCTTTGGCATTAAGGGATGGGTTTTGGTAAGGTAGCACCTGAGCCTGCATACCTAGGCTGACTGTGAGCAATGTCACAATGAGAGTCTTCCGTTTCATCATTTTCTTATAGTTTTAGAAATTTGCTACAAAATTACTATACAATCTTGATTTTTACTTATGTTTTTGTTGCATAGACTTTTTTGTATGTTACAATTGGGAAATCTCCCTATGTGGGCGTTGGACATATTCATCTTTTTTGTTATATTTGCATTCGATATTATAAACATCTACCTTTAATTAAACAATATGAAGAAGACCTTAACTATTTTGACGCTGGCTGTACCATTAATTACAGCGGCTCAAAATCCGGTTATTCGTGACCAGTTTACGGCTGATCCTACAGCTCGAGTTTTTAACGGCAAAGTTTATCTCTATCCGTCTCATGACATTCTGCCACCAGCAGGACAACGTCAGGATTGGTTCTGTATGGAGGACTATCATGTTTTCTCATCAGAGAATCTGACTGACTGGACTGATCATGGGGTGATTGTGACTCAGAATAAGGTGCCATGGGTAAGAAAGGATTCTTATTCTATGTGGGCTCCTGATTGTGTAGAGAAAAACGGAAAGTATTATTTCTATTTTCCATCTGCTCCCGCTGCCGGACGTGGCGGCTTTGCCGTGGGAGTAGCTGTCGCCGATAGCCCTGAGGGACCGTTCATCCCAGAACCAGAACCTATCAAGGGTATCAATGGTATAGACCCGTGTGTTCTTCAGGCTTCCGATGGTAATGCATATATCTTTTGGGGGAATGGACGTTGTGCCAAACTGAAGCCAAATATGAAAGAATTGGCTGACGATAATCCTAAGGAGATTGTGAAGTGGGGTAACCGCGAGATGGAAATGGTTGGTGTAAGTTGCTTGAAAGATTTGCCTAATCGGCAAGCTGAAGGCCCCTTTGCCTTTGAGTATAATGGTAACTATTATCTGACCTATCCTTATGTAAGAGAGAATACCGAGGTTCTAGGCTATGCCATGAGTAAGAACCCTATGGGCCCTTACGAATATAAGGGGTTGATTATGGCAGAGCATGCCAATGGTTGTTGGACTAACCATCATAGTATCGTGAACTACAAAGGACAATGGTATCTGTTCTATCACCATAATTTCTTCTCATCGAGTGATGACAAACGTCGTTCTGTACAGATTGAGAAGCTATATTTCAATGCGGATGGTACCATTCAGGAAGTAAAACCTACGATGCGAGGTGTTGGTATCAACAAGGCTACAGAGAAGATTGAGATAGACCGTTACAGTAATGCTTCTCCGGGCGTAACCACTGCTCATGTGGATACAACAATTGCTTTCAGTGGTGATTATGCAACTATTCCTTCAAAAGGTTGGATGAGATATGCTGATGTGGACTTCGATTGTCTGACCGACGGCTATCTGCAGATAAGTGTGAAAGCAAGTGATGATACAGAGTTTTGTATCCGTGAGAAGAGCGCTACAGGTAAGGTTATTGCTCGCATCAAATTGGCTGTTCGCCCACCAGAACCCACTCCGGGGGCTGCTGCCAACCCAATGATGGCTCGCTTCCGTCGTGATCAGAGAAATCAGTGGCTCACTCAGACTACTACGTTGGCGTACACACCAAAGGGAGTCACAGATCTTGTTATCACTAATGAGGGTAAGGGTGAACTTTCTGTTGACTGGATTTTGTTCAAGAATCGTCCGAAGTATTTCTCACCAGCTACATCAACACCAGCTAAGCCTGATAGCGAGGGTTTCATACGTCGTTGGACACTCTTAGAGCCTATTGATAAGCCGAATAGTGGTAACACTGTGTTTACAGATACCTATTTGCGTGAGCATTTCAATCGTGAATATTTCAAAGGTCAGCAGACCATTCTGCCTAGGGATGGTCAGAAGGTAAAGGCTGTATTTCAGCAGGAGCAGGCTCCTGCAGGGTTTGGCCGTGGTGCACAGCAGCTGCCCGAGGGACCTAAGGTGAAGACAGTGAAGCAGACGCTGACTTGGCATGCATTGGATAGCGAGAACTTCAACGTGAAGTTGTTTCGCTTTGCCGAGAAATGGGGCGAGAAGGTTTATGGCGTGCTTTTTTGGGGTGTGACCATTATCGACTGTCCTGAGGATATTGAGAATGTGCGTTTAGCAGTTGGTTCTAACTCCGCTTCAATGTGGTGGCTCAATGGTGAAGAGGTACTTCTGCTTTCTGGCGACCGTCGTATGGTGAAGGACGATGCGGTGTCTCATCGCTTGACCTTGAAAAAAGGTCGTAATGTTTTGCGTGGTGCCATCATTAATGGTCCTGGCATGAGCGACTTCTGTGTACGCTTTATTGACGAGAAAGGTAATCCTGTAACAAACTATTCAATTATTAACAGTAAATAATTATGCAACGTTTACATACAATTCTGGCTGCACTGGCTATCGCAACTGCAGCAAATGCACAAATTGGACAACCATATATTCATGACCCTTCGACACTTGCAGAGTGTGATGGAAAATATTATACCTTTGGTACTGGAGGTGGAGGCATTATCTCTGATGATGGCTGGTCTTGGCATAGTGGCGCTGAGCGTCCTGGTGGCGGTGCTGCCCCCGACATGATAAAGATAGGTGATCGCTATCTGTGTATCTACGGTGCTACAGGTGGTGGACTGGGTGGTGGACATAGTGGCCGTATTCTTACTATGTGGAATAAGACACTTGATCCTAAGTCACCTGATTTCAAATGGAGCACCGCAGTGGAGGTCTGTGCTTCCGACGGTATGGAGGATCAGGACGCCATCGACCCAGGTGTTCTGCTTGACCCTACAACAGGTCGTTTGTGGGTGAGCTATGGTACTTACTTCGGTACTATCCGCCTGATTGAGCTGGATCCTAAGACCGGTTTCCGTGTAAAGGGTAACAAGGAGAAGGATATCGCTATCGATTGCGAGGCTACTGATCTTATCTATCGCAATGGCTGGTACTACCTGTTGGGTACTCATGGTACTTGTTGTGATGGCGTGAACTCTACTTATAATATAGTGGTGGGACGCTCGCGTAGTGTAGAAGGTCCATATCTTGATAATGTAGGACGCGACATGTATCATGGTGGTGGTAAGATGGTTGTTGCTGCTGGTGATCGTAAGACAGGTGCCGGACACTTCGGACGTACAATCATTGACGAGGGTATTGAAGTGACATCATTCCACTGGGAGGCCGACTTTGATCAAGGTGGTAGTAGCGTTTTGGCTATCCGTCCTTTGTTATGGAAAAACGACTGGCCCTATGCCGGCGACCATTTCAAGGGTGGTACGTTCGAGATTGAGTCTGAGAGACGTGGTTATTCTTTGGAACTCGCTGTAGACTTCGTTCGTATGAATGTTGCACGTCGTGGCGGATTCGGTCGTCCACAGGCCGACGCAACACCTCCACAGCCTATTGCTAATCAATCATTGGAGCAGGTGAAGGGTACTTGGCCCGAGGGTGATATCGCCGTACGTTGTGGTGACTATATGTTCCGTCCTCATCAGCTTTGGACTATTACTCCTGTCAACGAGGCTGGAGGCTATCTGAGTAATCCTTATTTCAAGATTACCATTGCAGGAACTGACCGTGCGCTTTGTGCTACAGCTAATAAAGAAGTTGGTACTGTTCCTACTTTTACTGGTGCAGATGAGCAACTTTGGCGTATCGAGCAAGCAGTTGATGGTACTTTCCGTATTATGCCTAAGCGTATTCCTGGTGAGACGGGCGTAAACAAGAAACTCTGTCTTTATAGCATTGCTGACTCAACACCTACATTGGCGGAGTGGGACTTTAGTTCAGATAACTCGAAATGGAATCTGAAAGAACTGAGATAATCATGACAATATAAAAAAAGAAACAGGTCATTTTTCAATAGAGATATGACCTGTTTCTTTTTATTATACTTTTACAATCTTTGTCTTGGGGAGATCCTTGTTTCGGCGGTTTACCACCGTGACTACGGCCTGCGCTAAATTGAGGAATGCTTGACCCGTTATGGTGTCTATCTTTGTAGCAGCAGGAGTTCCTTCGTCACCGCTCTCACAAATACTTTGTACGAGTGGTATTTGCGCCAATAGTGGTACGTCCATCTCTTGTGCCAGTTGCTTACAACCTTCCTTGCCGAAGATGTAGTATTTGTTTTCTGGCAGTTCGGCTGGTGTAAACCAAGCCATGTTTTCAATAAGGCCAAGGATGGGTACATTGACTTTCTCGTTCCGATACATGTCAATACCTTTACGGGCATCTGCCAATGCTACTTGTTGTGGGGTAGATACTATGACTGCACCCGTGATACTGAGTGTTTGTAGTAATGTTAAGTGAATATCGCTAGTGCCAGGAGGTGTATCTAGGATAAAATAGTCCAGTTCGCCCCAGTCGGCATCAGCAATGAGTTGTTTCAAAGCATTGGTTGCCATACCACCGCGCCAAAGCGTTGCTGTGTCAGGATTCACAAAGAATCCGATACTAAGCAGTTTGACACCATATTGTTCAATAGGTTCAATAAGGTCACGTCCGTCTTTGTTAACTGCATATGGACGCGCATCTTCTACATGGAACATCTTGGGCATCGATGGGCCGAAGATATCTGTATCCAATAATCCAACCTTGTAGCCCAGACGAGCTAAAGCTATTGCAAGATTAGCAGAGACGGTACTTTTGCCTACGCCGCCCTTACCGCTGCTTACGGCTATGATATTTTTTACTTGGGGAAGTAGTTTATCTACTTCAGGACGAGGCTTTGACTTGAATTCTGTTTCGATAGTCACCTCGACATCCTGACCGCAATGGTATTTGATGGCGGCCTCTGCTGCTTTAATAGTGGATTTAAGAAATGGGTCTGTGTCACGTGAGAATTCCAGGATGACCTTTACTTTTCGTCCGTTGATAGATGGGGTGTCGACCACCATCTCGCTTTCTACTAAGTTTTTCTTTGTACCTGCGTACGTTACCGTAGCAAGGGCATCCATAATTAGTTTTGGATATAATGTCATTATATAATATGTTTACTGTTTATTGTTCTATGATTTTTGCCATTTTCTTCCATGTCTTGTCCTCTGCATAGTTTCTTCTGGAACCTCGTGGCACGGAAACAACACAAGTCGCCGTTACAACATTTCTGAACGAACTACTGCTGATAGAAGGCGGAATAGGTGAACTGAATGCTATGTCACGTAGTGAGACACATTTTGCAAAAGCATTACCACCTATTTTCTTCAAAGCAGCAGGGAATTCAATACGTATTAATCCGCTGCACTCACGGAAAGCCGCTGTACCAATCTCTGTGCATGCGGCAGGGATAATCATTGTGGTAAGTGACGAACACTTTTCGAACGCATAATCTTCAATCTTAGAGCAAGAGATGGGTAGGTCGATTGCGTAGAGTGAACTGCATTGCTCAAAGGCATTCTCACCAACACTTTTGATTGATACTGGGAGTTGTATCACCTGTAAAGAGTGACAGTTGCGAAAAACTCTGTCATCCAATTTTTCTATAAATCCCTCAATATTGACGCTGTCCAGCGATATGCAATTGTCAAAGACTCCTTGGCCCATTCTTTTAGTGAGTTTAGGAATATTGATATTCTTCAGACTCGAACAACTATAGAATACTTCATCATCAATCTTTCCCAAAGATGTAGGCAATTTGATAACTTCAATTGACTTACAATCGGCAAAAGCCCGCTTGCCGATACTTCGTATACCATCAGGTAGTGCCACAGTCAAAAGACTTGTACAGCCAGCAAATGATTCAGCGTTTATGGCTGACAAGTTACCATCTATATCAACATCTTTTAGGTTTTGGCAGTATTGAAAAGCACCCAGTCCCAATCGTTTTAGATTGTCAACTTTAATATGCTCAAGACTACTGCATCCTTTGAATGCTTCACTGCCGATGTTTGTGACTGTACTGAGTTGAATATTGCGCAAACTTTTGCAATCTTCAAAAGCGTTGGTACTAATATCGGAAAGTACATCTGGTAGTTCTGCTGTTTCCATGGCTATACACCCTTTAAATGCTTCGCTGCCAATATAAGTCACAGATTGTGGCAGAGAAATGCTCTTTAGATGTTCACAACCTGAGAATATGTTGTTGTTGATACGTTTTACCTGTCCTTCAAAGATTATGGTTTCCAAAGACTTACAGTTGTTAAATGCAAATGCACCAATAGTGTTTACAAGCTCTGGAATATCTACGCAGTTAAGTGAGGCGCAACCGTCGAAAGCGTGTCCTTGAATTGACTCAAGACTTGTCGGAATCGTAATGTCTGTCAAGTTTGTGCAACCACTGAAAGCATACTCTCCAATCGATTTCAGAGTTTCTGGCAAATCTATGGCTTTCAGATTGATGCATCCGCTGAAACAACTGCGACCAATTTCTACTAACGAAGCAGGCAGAATGACACGTTCCAAATCTATACAGTTTAGGAACAATGCTGAGGGTAATACGCCAGCATGCATACGAATCGCACCTTTAGACTCGGGGATGAAAGCCTCAGAGAGGTCGAGCACCTGAAGATGATGATTACTGGCGCGTTTTGGTTTTACACCACGTCCGGCAATAGTCTGTAACAGTCTGAAATCATTGCTGTTAAGTGGACCACAAACCTTTAGCTCAGACATGGAAAAGCGTATGTCATCCGTCAGTTTACCAGATAGTTGTCCTACAGAATCAACTCTTACAGTAAGCTGTTGAGCTGCGCAATATGATAATTGGCAGGCCACCAATAGTATGCTTATCAGAAATCGTTTCATGTGATTGTCTTTATTTTGCCGTCTCGAGCGAACTGCGTTTCGAACGGTGATAACTACGATAATCGTCCAGTTCTATTTCTACGTTTGGCTCTTCTAGCACACCTTCATGTGGTAGATGAAATTTTAGATATTTGATGTTAAGTCCTCGTGCCAACCACATGGACTCATAGTAGGTCTGAATAGAGGCAGCCTCGGCAAAGGCTTTTTCTTCTTGCTTATAGAGGTCGTCTGTCCTTAGGTCTACGGGCAGATGATTATGGTCTACCATATAGTTTGTATATGTAGCCAGAAAATTGGAATCTGTCTTTAAATGAATAATACCATTGTCTGTTAAGAAACGACGATAGCGCTCCATGAAATATGTGCTACTAAGGCGTTTACGTGGGTTTTTCATCTGCGGGTCACTGAATGTAAGCCAAATCTCCTGTACCTCGTTAGGTGCAAAAAAACGATCGATAATCTCGATGTTGGTGCGTAGAAAAGCCACGTTCTTCAATCCCTCTTGTGTGGCCTGTGTGGCGCCTGTCCACATGCGTGCTCCTTTGATGTCTACACCGATGAAGTTCATCTGTGGATAGCGCTTTGCCAGTCCTACAGTATATTCTCCCTTACCGCATCCTAGTTCTAGTACGATAGGGTTATTATTCTTAAAATATTGTTCGCGCCAATGTCCGCGCATGGTAAACGGTACGTCGCTTACTACCGAATAAGGGTATTGAAAGACGTTCTCGTATGTTTCCATGTCGGCAAATTTAGCCAATTTTCCTTTACTCATATGTTTATTTTTGCGCAAAGTTACCTATTTTCTACTAATTATTACCTCGTTTTTTGATTTTTTTATTAAAATAATTTGTTGATATGCTATATATTACCGTTTTTTTACTACATTTGCAACTGAGATAATAGATGTCTAACTAAAAAACGAACCAACTATGAAAAAGTATGTTTGTAATGTATGCGGTTATGTGTATGACCCTGCAGTAGGTGATCCTGATAGCGGTATTCCCGCTGGTACAGCATTTGAAGACCTGCCAGACGATTGGACCTGTCCTGTTTGCGGTGTTAGTAAAGAAGACTTTAGTCCCGAGGAATAAGTGGCAATGAAAATAGTCATCTTAGATGGTTACTCGGCCCAGCCAGGAGATTTGTCCTGGCTGGGCCTTGAAAATTTGGGCACTTTGACGGTCTATGATCGTACGGCGCCAGAACAGACTGTAGAGCGGGCGAAAGATGCAGAAATAGTGCTTACTAATAAGGTCGTCATCAATAAAGATGTGATAGCACAGTTGCCACTTTTAAAATATGTAGGCGTCTTGGCTACTGGTTATAATGTGGTAGATGTTGAGGCTGCTCGTGAACGTGGTATTGTCGTGACCAACGTTCCTGCTTATAGTACGTGGAGCGTTGCTCAGATGGTATTCGCTCATTTGCTTACTGTGACCAACCGTACTGAGCATTATGCTCTTCTGAACCGCAATGGCCGATGGAGTAGTAATCCCGATTTCTGTTATTGGGACACGGAACTGACAGAATTGGCTGATAAGACTTTCGGTATTGTGGGTTTGGGAAATATTGGCATGCGTGTGGCTCAGATAGCACTTGCCTTTGGTATGAAGGTGCAGGCGTTGACCAGTAAGTCCCAAGCAGATTTGCCTGGCGGAGTTGAGAAAGTTGATCTCAATGCATTGTTGACCACCTCTGATGTTCTGTCCTTGCATTGTCCTCTGACAGACAATACGCGTCATTTCATTAATGTTGAGACACTCAGTAGGATGAAAAGTTCTGCTGTTATTATAAATACCGGTCGAGGCCAGTTAGTTGACGATGAGGCTGTGGCAAATGCCCTTCAAAACAGACGCTTAGCTGCTTTTTGTGCAGATGTGCTTACAAATGAACCTCCTAGAATTGACAATCCGCTTTTTAAATGCCCCAATGCATATATCACACCTCATATCGCATGGGCAACGAAAGAAGCTCGTATTCGCCTATTGCAAGTGGCAATTGATAATGTGCGGTGTTTCATAAATGGCAATCCACGGAATGTCGTATCATTCTAGAATATGAAAAATATGTAAGGACGCCTCTGATGCTATATGCATGAGAGGCGTCCTTACGTGGCAAGTCAAATACCAAGGAATCGCATCACTTTTTGAGTATTTCTGCTACGGGTCGCGTCAGTAATCAGAAAGAGATCAATGAACCACCAGATATCGCAACCGCCACAGGTAATTAGTTTTGCTATACCTAAACCAATATCACCAATGTAGAAACGGCTAATACCATGAATCTGGATGAAAAACTCGCAAATAGAGATAATTAATGCTGTTTGCGGGTCTTTTAAATCACAAAAAGCTGTGATTGCAGTAGAACGATCTAGTTCAAGAAGCTTTCCTTTTATTATGGGGATGTATTCTGGAGATAGTTTTGAAGAATACAATAAGATGATTTGCTCTGCGTCTCTTAATTCCATGATCAAAAAGTTAAAATTTATCCAAGGGTAGTGTTACCCTTGGATAAATAATTAGATTGATGATAGAACCTTCTGAGCATTGTACTTTCTTGTACGACTGCCTGCGGTGAAAATATCAATAATAGTCCAAATACCGCAACCGCCACATGTGCAGAGCTTTGCAATGCCTAAACCTGTGTCACCAAGCATGAAGCGATCAATGCCAAAACCTCCCAAGAACCATGCTATAAATGTCATCAAGGTGCTACCTTTCAGATTAGAAAATGCAGCCTGAGCCACACCTTCATCGACATTCTCCAAACGTTCGCGAATCTGAGGAATGAATTCTGGTGCTAACTTGTCACAATTCATGTCAATTAACTGGTCAATCTGTTCTTTTGTCATAGAGCAATTATTTTTAAGGGTTAATAAAAAATGAATTAGATATGTAATATGTTTCTAATAATAAACCAACTTGGCGCAAGAATTATCATGATAGTTGTAATAATACGCCCTTCGATAATGCTGTTCCAGCGTTTTTTTCTTTCGCCTATGAGAATAAATCTCTCTATTCCGAATAATAATAAATAAGGAATGAGAACAATTAGCATGTAATTGTATTGTATTGCCTCAAGGAAGTTACCGTGCATAAAAGCATGCAGGAATCTTTGCATACCACATCCTGGACAGCTCAATCCCGTTACAGCGTGGAAAATGCATTTTGGAGCGTATTCCGTTTCAACTGGATTGAAAAGGTAAAGCAGCGTCAGCACGACTACTGTCGCTGCTATACCTAGTATTAAAGGCAATCCTTTTTTGATGGTCATTATATTTAATGCTGCATGGCCTCGGCAATGCCTGTTATGCCATAAATAAGCATGTAAATAATGCTTATGATAAAGCCAACTGCTAACAGTATAGAGCTGATGATATTCAGCGTCTTAGCTGTCTTAGAGGCATCCTGTGCTAATATGGCAGATGATTCGCCCATCATGTTGTATTTGTTGACGTCATTTGATTTCATAAGGGCGATGATTGACAGCACAAGACTGACAATACCTGTACATGAACAGCAAAAGAGGATAGATACCACTAAGTTTACTATAGACCAAACCTTGTAGTCGTTGGGCTGTGGTACAAATGTATTTTCTTGATTGTTGTATTCCATAATGACTGTTTTAATGGTTATTACTCAATGACTACATTTGTCCAACCGTGCTTATCTTCAATCTCGCCATACTGGATGCCACGCAGAGTGTCATACAGCTTCTTGGAGATTGGACCAGGCTGATCGCCAAAAGAATAGCGCTTGCCAGTGTCCAGATCATCTATATAAGAAATAGGTGAGATGACAGCTGCAGTTCCACATGCACCAGCTTCTTCGAAAGTCTCCAGTTCCTCTTCAGGAATCTGGCGACGCTCAACCTTCAGGCCTAAGTCTTCAGCCACCTGCATCAGTGAACGGTTGGTGATAGAGGGTAGGATAGAGGTTGACTTTGGTGTCACGTATGTGTTGTTCTTAATACCAAAGAAGTTGGCAGCGCCGCACTCGTCGATGTATTTCTTTTCCTTGGCATCCAGATAGAACTCGCAAGCATAGCCTTTTTCGTGGGCCAGATTGTTGGCAAAGAGACTGGCTGCATAGTTTCCACCTACCTTATATTTACCAGTACCTAAAGGAGCACTGCGGTCATAATCACGAACGATGACGTATGGATTGCTTGAGAAGCCACCCTTGAAGTATGGACCTACGGGGGTTACGAAAATCAGGAAGCAATACTCTTTTGCGGGATGTACGCCAACCTGTGCACTAGTTCCAATCAGCAGAGGACGGATATACAGTGTTGCACCGCTTTCGTAGGTGGGAATCCACTCCTGATTCAGACGAACCACTTTATTAACCATCTCTGTGAACAGTTCTGTGGGAACCTCTGGCATCATGATACCGCGACAAGTTGACTGTAGGCGTTCTGCGTTATCCTTTACGCGGAATGTGCGTACTTTACCGTCTTTACAACGGTAGGCTTTCAAACCTTCGAAAGCCTCCTGTCCATAATGCAGACAGGTTGCTGCCATGTGTAGTTTCAGATACTCGTCAGAGCATACTTCGATTTCTCCCCACTTACCGTCGCGATAATAGCAACGGACATTGTAATCGGTCGGCCTATAGCCGAAGGATAGATTTTTCCAGTCTAGGTCTTTCATCTTTTCCTATTTTCCTATTTGATTTATGATTTTAGTGCAAAGATAGGCATATTTCTTATAACTTGCAAGTTTTTCTATCTTTTTTCTAAAATTTTCTTGATTTCTGAATCTGTTTTGTATAATTTCTCTTTGCATTCAGTGATGAGTTGTTGTGCCAGTTTGAGCTTCTCTGCCAGTTGGTCAATGCTATAGTTTCCGGCTTCCATCTGTCGGACAATGTCTTCCAGTTGTTTCAGTGATTCTTCGTATGTCATTTTACAATAGATATAATTGTGCCTTGTTCCAGGCGGGTTTCTAATTCTGTTCCAGACTCTACTTCGGCGGCATTTCTGAGTAAATGTCCATTATGTAGCGTGATGCTATAGCCACGCTTCAACAAAAGAGTGGGGTCAAGTGCTTTTGTTCTTTGTTCAAGCATTTCCAACTTATATTGTTCGCGCTCCAAGAGGTGGGAGATAAGTGGTGAGAGGTAAGAGGAAATTTTTTCGATGCGTGCCTCCTCGCGGGTCTTTAATAGTGAGAAGAACGTGTTGATGCGCTCACCGCAGGTGTCGATGCGTTGTGATGTACTGTCTAGATGAGAGATCAGTAGTTGCGCTGCCGCAGTAGGTGTCTTCACACGTGTGTTGCTCACCATGTCAAGGATAGATTCATCGCGATCGTGTCCTATGCCTGTGATGATGGGAATCGGGAATTGAGCTACATTCTCTGCCAATTTCAGAGCGTCGAAACCAGATAAGTCTGCCGTGGCGCCTCCTCCTCGAATAATAACGACACAATCGAAGACAGATGTCTGTTGGTCGGTGCAGGAATTGTAAATGGCATTAAGTGCATTGACAATACTATCTTCTACTTGTTCTCCTTGCATGATGGCAGGGAACAAACGAGTATGGAAATTATAAGGCGAGTCTGACAGCTGGTTGACAAAATCTCCATAGCCGGCAGCAGACTGGCTGGAGATGACGGCGATATTTAAACAGAATAAGGGGAGTGCTAGCTCTTTCTGTAGGTCAAAAATGCCTTCCTCCTTGAGTTGACGTATAATTTCCTGTCTTCGACGTGCCATATCGCCTAGCGTAAAGGTAGGGTCAATGTCGGTGATAATCCATGAAAAACCGTATGCCTCATGAAACTGGGGATAAACCTGTAGCCTCACCTTTAGTCCGGCGTGGAGTGGTTGGCCTGTGGCTCGTTCAAAATATGGACCTAGCATTCCCCATGTGCTTTGCCAGCATTTAGCTGAGGCTCTCGCTATGGGGGTATTGCTATGCTCTTCTTTCTGAATGAGTTCCATGAAGCAATGCCCTCTGTTCTCCCTGCATTCAGATAGTTCGGCTTCGACCCAGTATTCTGCGTTCATGGTATGCTCAATGGATTGGCGTACCATGCTGTTGAGTTCTAAAAGTGAATAAGCATCCATGATAGTATCGGGAATTTAATGGGTTCGGTTGTTATTATAAGCCTGACGGAAATTGGGGATGCCATAGCCTAAAATATTTGTTGGCTCATGATATTGGCTGGCAGTGCGCCGTACGATATCCATGATTTCTGATGCAGTCTTTTCTGGAAGCGCTTGCCATAGGCATGCCACTAATCCGCAGACGAGCGGGGTGGAGAAAGACGTTCCCATGTCGTGTACCAAAGTGCCTCTTCCTGAAAGTAATACGGTGGGAGCACCTTGTGCCACTACGTCGGGTTTGATACGTCCATCCTGTGAAGGACCTATGCTGGAAAATGCGGCCAATAGGCGGTTCCTGTCAATAGCACCGACCGTCAGAATGTTGTGCGCATCGGCAGGCACGCTGATTTTCTTCCATTGTCCCATGCCTGAGTTGCCTGCTGAATTGCAGAGAATCATGCCTTTTTGTGCCAACATAGAAGCAGAACGTGATATCAGTGCCGTTTGTCCGTCTAAATCTTGAAGGCGATAATTGCCGTGTCCGTTGTCAAAAGCATAGTAACCCAAAGAGGAATTGATGATGTCGGCTCCTAATGAGTCTGCCATCTCCACTGCCATTGTCCAATAGTCCTCTTCTACCGGCTGTTCTGTAAGTGGGTCTTCGCATCGCAATAGCCAATAGGATGCCTCTGGTGCAGTGCCGATATTGACTTCTGGCGCATCGGCTGCCATGGCTGAGAGCACCTTTGTGCCATGGTCAATGCTCTCGAAAGCCCCGTAGTTCTTATTGCTTCGTAGTTTGATGAAATCATGCGTCCCCAGAATAATTGTCTTCTTAAATGCAGGGATGCGCTTGTAGTTCTGGAAACCTCCGTCCAAAACGGCAATTGTCATACCTTTGCCCCTGAACCCCATCTCGTGCAGAAAGATGCCTTCCAGTGTTTCTATTTGCTGGCGGGCCATGCCGTACGGGTCGTTCCTTACGGAGTCCCATCTGTTGAATTCCTCGTGTACGTTCCAGCGGAACTCTCCAGGTAGCTCGATGGAGTCGGGCGAGATAAAGACGCATGTGCTCTTCTTGACGAAAGCCAATGTGTCAAGACTGGCTAATAAAAGAGAGTCTGAAGAACTTGCTATTACTGTATTCTGCCATCGGCTTGTACCAATAATACGAATGCCTTTCCTGTGTAATTGACTGATATATTGTCTGCATACGGGTAAGTCTGTGGAGTCAACGCTTAAACCTTGACGTTGACGTCTTTCCAAACTTTTCTGGGATAGAAACTGTAAAGGCTGGTCCAGTTGGAAATCCGTTGGCGTTTTGTCAATGAGCGTATAGCGGTAGATGAATGTCTTTTTCCCCGGATATTTTATTTTTGCTGCAAACATCGTAAAACTCCATAAGAGTACGATTAAAAGGCATGTTGCTTGTTTCATGATGTGTCATCTTATCGGTTGCAAACTTACATAAAAATTTTGAAACAACCAAATCTTTGTTGTAAGTTTTGGTTGTGTCGGAAAAAAACATTACCTTTGCAACTTGAATTATGGATAATAAACAGAAAGCACTGGAATTGGGACAGAAGCCTGTTGGGCAACTGTTGTGGCAATATGCCTTGCCTGCCATGGTGGCTATGGTGGCCAGTTCGCTTTATAATATCATTGACCGTTCGGTTATCGGACAAGTGGTAGGCCCTGAGGCTATCGCTGGTTTGGGTATCACTTTTCCCTTCATGAACCTGAGTGCTGCTTTTGGTGCAGCCGTCGGTGTGGGTGCGTCAACGTGTATCAGTGTAAAATTAGGTCAGCGTGATTATGCTACTGCTCAGCATCTGCTTGGTAATACGGTAACGCTGAATACCATTGTGGGCTTCCTGTTCATGGCAGTCAGTCTGATATTCCTTGATCCGATTCTTCGTTTCTTTGGCGCGTCTGACGTTACATTGCCTTATGCCCGTGAGTTCATGCAGGTTATCCTTTTGGGAAATGTGGTGACCCACATGTATTTCGGTATGAATGCAGTATTGCGTGCAGCAGGAAAACCGCGCCATGCCATGTATGCAACGTTATTCACCGTAGGTTGTAATATCGTGCTGGTCATGGTTTTTGTATGGCTGTTCCGCTGGGGCATTCGAGGAGCTGCTTTGGCAACGGTAGTGTCGCAGTCTCTTGCACTTTGCTGGCAGATGTGGATACTTAGTGATAAGCGTGAACTGCTTCATCTGAAACAGGGCATTTATCGTCTGAAGACTGACCTTGTGCGTAATATTATTGCTATTGGTGTGTCGCCTTTCCTCATGCAGAGCACCTCCTGCGTCATAGTTATTTTTATGAATAATCAGTTTGTGCGCTATGGCGGTGATATGGCTGTAGGTGCTTATTCTATAGCCAATTCTATGGTCATGGTGTTCTTTATGTTTGTTATGGGTGTTACCCAGGGAATGCAGCCTATCGTGGGTTATAACTATGGCGCACAGAAATATGATCGTATGATGCATTGCGTGTGGATGTCAATTGCCGTGGCCACGTCTATCTTGCTTTTTGGTTGGGCTGTATCCATGCTCTTCCCTCGTCAGATAGCACGTATATTTACTTCAGACCCCGTACTGCTCGAGATGGCAGCCCATGGCGTAAAACTGGATATGTTGGTGTTCTTTGTTGTAGGTTCTCAGGCAGTAATTACCAATTTCTTCCAGTGTATAGGAAAAGTGAAAATCAGTATTTTCCTGTCTCTGTCTCGGCAACTCATTTTCCTATTGCCTATGGCATATGTGTTCCCTTTATTCTGGAATCTTGATGGCGTGTGGTTTTCTATGCCTGCTAGCGACTTTATCGCGTTTGCCTTTACTATCCCTATATTGATGTGGCATATTCGTAAATTCAAGTCTTATGGACAAAAAGATAATTATTAACATTGGTCGTCAGGTTTGTGCCGGTGGTTTGGAGATTGGAAAACTGCTAGCCGAGGAGTTTGATGCGAAATACTACGACCGTGAACTTTTGAATTTGGCTGCCAAGGAAAGTGGCTTCTCTGAAGAGTTCTTTAAGCAGAGTGATGAGCGAAAAGGATTCCTTCGTTCCTTCTTCCATCTGTCTTACAGTAATAATTGGGGTGCTGGCAGCAATTTTTACCAGAACAATTTTTCGCAGGAGAGCTTGTTCAAGTTTCAGAGTGATGCCATCATCAAAGCTGCACAGGAGAGTTCCTGTGTGTTTGTAGGACGTTGTGCTGATTATGTGTTGCGTGATTTTGACAATGTGGTCAATGTCTTTGTTACGGCTTCTTTGGAATCAAGGGCAAAACTATTCATGAATGAAAAGAATGTATCCTATGAAGAGGCTGTCAAGCGTATTCAGCATGTAGAGAGTCGTCGCGCCTCCTACTATAATTATTATACGGGTAAGCAGTGGGGGCATGCTGCCAGTTATGACCTCTGCATCGATTCCAGTGCTATCGGTTCGGTGGAAACAGCCCGTTTGATAGCCGATTTTGTCAGAAAGAAACTAAAACTATAATTCCTCTCATATATATCACCAAATATCCATCACGCAAATGAAGAGAATCGGCATCATCAGTGATACGCACAGCTACTGGGACGACAAGTATCTGCATTATTTTGAGTCCTGCGACGAGATATGGCATGCAGGCGACATAGGTAGCATAGAAGTGGCCGATCGTTTGGCAGAGTTTCGCCCGTTTCGTGCTGTTTGTGGCAACTGTGATGGTGGTGACTTACGCCTGATGTACCATGAACTGAATCGCTTTAAGTGTGAGGATGTTGATGTGCTTATAAAACATATAGGTGGGTATCCCGGTAATTACGATCCCTCGGTAATGCGTACACTCTATACAAATCCGCCGCAGTTGTTTGTCGCTGGTCACTCACATATATTGAAAGTAAAATACGACCCGACGTTAAAAATGCTTCATATCAATCCAGGTGCTGCCGGCTTGCAAGGTTGGCACAAGGAACGCACGTTGGTCCGACTCACTATCGATGGCTCTGCATTTAAGGATATGGAGGTAGTAACCCTTGAAGATCCGCGTAGAAGATGAAAGAATATGTAATTGATTTTATCACTGGCACAATAGTTGCCGCTGTTCTCACGTTAATATCATATATCGTGGGGTTTGATAAGACCTGGAACGATGCAGCCCAGACCTATGGTATCTGTTTTGTGGTCTATATCGCACTGACGTTATTCAGCAAACTAAAGAATAAAAATAAGTAACATATCAAGTATGAAGAACATTGTCATTACCGGTGGTGCAGGCTTTATAGGAAGTCATGTGGTGCGCCTGTTTGTGAACAAGTATCCAGAGTATCACATCATCAACCTCGACAAGTTGACGTATGCTGGCAATCTGGCAAACCTGAAGGACATTGAAGACAAGCCCAACTACGAGTTTGTGAAGATGGATATCTGTGACTTTGATGCTTTCTACAAACTGATGCAGGAAAAAAAGGTGGATGGTATCATCCATCTGGCAGCAGAGTCTCATGTGGATCGTTCTATCAAGGATCCTTTCACTTTTGCGCGTACTAACGTGATGGGTACTCTCTCACTTCTTCAGGCTGCAAAACTCTATTGGGAGAGCCTGCCAGAGAAGTATGAGGGCAAGCGTTTCTATCATATCTCTACCGATGAGGTGTATGGCGCTCTTGAACTGACACATCCCGAGGGTGTTGAACCTCCTTTTACTACGACGGCTTCTTCTGCTGAGCATCATTTGGCTTACGGCGAAAAGTTCTTCTTGGAGACGACGAAGTATAATCCTCACTCACCATATTCTGCATCTAAGGCATCAAGTGATCATTTTGTACGTGCTTTCCATGACACCTATGGCATGCCAGTGGTAGTGACAAACTGCTCGAATAACTATGGTCCTTATCAGTTTCCTGAAAAGCTGATACCTCTTTTTATAAATAACATCCGTCATCGTAAGTCTCTGCCTGTTTATGGTAAGGGCGAGAATGTGCGCGACTGGCTCTATGTTGAGGACCATGCCCGTGCTATAGATTTGATTTTCCACAAAGGAAAGATTGCCGATACTTATAATATCGGAGGATTTAATGAGTGGAAGAATATAGATATCATCAAGGTGCTTATCAATACCGTGGACCGTCTTCTCGGACGCAAGGAGGGAGAAGATATGAACCTGATTACATATGTAACCGATCGTGCCGGCCATGACCTGCGTTATGCTATTGATTCTTCCAAACTGCAGCGAGAGCTTGGTTGGGAACCCTCCCTCCAGTTTGAGGAAGGTATCGAGAAAACCGTTCGTTGGTATCTTGACAACCAGGAATGGCTGGATAATGTAACTAGCGGTGACTATCAGAAATATTACGAGAAAATGTACGAGAACCGTTAATAAGTGAAGATGGTATCCTCCTAAATAAATAAAAGATGAAGAAGATATTATTGTTAGGCTCAGGAGAACTGGGTAAGGAATTCGTGATTGCTGCGATGCGCGCAGGACAGTATGTGATCGCTTGTGATCGTTATGACAATGCACCGGCTATGCAGGTGGCTGACGAGCGTGAAGTATTTAATATGCTTGATGGCGATGCTTTGGAGGCTGTGGTGAAGAAACATCAGCCAGACATCATCGTGCCTGAGATTGAGGCTATCCGTACCGAACGCCTTTTTCAGTTCGAGGAACAGGGTATTCAGGTGGTGCCTTCTGCCCGTGCCGTCAACTTCACAATGAACCGTCGTGCTATTCGTGATTTGGCATCAAAGGAATTGGGTTTGCGTACGGCAAGGTATTTCTACGCTAAGTCATTTGATGAGTTCAAGGCCGCTGCCGACGAGATTGGTTTCCCTTGTGTGGTAAAACCGCTGATGTCTTCCTCTGGTCATGGCCAGAGCTATGTGCATAATGATGATGAGCTGGAGCAGGCTTTCCGCGAAGCTATGGAAGGCAGTCGTGGTGATGTGAAAGAAGTGATTATCGAGGAGTTTATCGACTTCGATTCAGAGTTTACCCTCCTCACCGTCACTCAGAAAAATGGATGGCCCACACTGTTCTGTCCTCCTATTGGCCATGTACAGAAATCAGGCGACTACCGTGAATCATGGCAGCCATATAAGATTTCTGATGAGGCTTTGAAACAGGCTCAGATGATGGCTGATAAAGTGACAAAAGCCCTGACAGGTGCAGGTATCTGGGGCGTGGAGTTCTTCCTCACCAAGCAGGGAGAGGTTATCTTCAGCGAACTGTCACCTCGTCCGCATGATACCGGAATGGTGACATTGGGACATACTACCAATCTCTCTGAATTCGAACTGCATTTCCGTGCCGTGATGGGGTTGCCTATTGCCGGCATCCATTTGGAGCATGCAGGAGCTTCGGCTGTTATCCTTTCACCAAAGGAAGCGTGTACACCTGTTGACCGTTCTTTGCTTGATTATAATCTTGAGGAAGCGTTGAAGGAGGACCGCACTCGCATTCGCATCTTCGGTAAACCAGAGGCTCACAAAGGTCGCCGTATGGGTGTTGTACTTTGCTATGGTGAGGTGGGCGATGATATTGATGCTTTGCGTGAGAAGGCTAAACGTTTAGCAAAGACCGTATTAGGTACTGATCCTTATGCAAAACTTAGAGATTAGGCTGATAGATTTACCAAAGATTGTTGATCCCCGGGGCAACCTCACCGTTGCCGAGGGGAGCGACAAGGTGCCGTTTGATATCAAGCGGGCTTATTGGGTCTATGATGTGCCTGCAGGCGAAAGTCGTGGCGGACATGCTCATAAGCGACTCAAGCAGATGATAGTGGCATTAAGCGGTTCGTTTCATGTCACCCTCGACAATGGTTATGAGCGAAAGACCGTTCTCTTAAATCATCCGTGGCAGGGCTTGTTGATTGATACCAATATCTGGCGAACCCTTGATGACTTCTCATCTGGCGCCGTCTGCATGGTTCTTGCTTCTGAGCATTATGAAGAGGATGACTATATCTATGATTATGATGAGTTCCTGACATACGTTCATCATCATGTTAATACGAAATAGCAAATAAATGTTTGATATTATCCGATACACTCCAGAAAGAGCAGAGATGTGGAACCAGTTTGTGGCTGAAGCCAAGAACGGAACGTTTCTTTTTGATCGTGACTATATGGATTATCATAGTGACCGTTTCAATGACCATTCTCTGATGTTCTTTGAGAAAAACAGATTACTGGCAGTATTGCCCGGTCATGTTAATGGTGAGGTCTATTTCACCCATAAAGGATTGACTTATGGCGGGCTTCTGATGAGTATTCAACTATCGGTCGTTCAGACTATGGAACTCTTCCGCCAGTTGAACGAGTATCTTCGCGGTATCGGTATCAAACGTGTCTATTATAAATGTATCCCTTGGATTTATCACCGTTTTCCTGCAGAGGAGGATCTTTATGCCTTGTTTCATGTTTGTAAGGCTCGGATGGTAGCCAGGGATTATTCCACGAATATCTTTCTGAAAGCAGGTTTGCGCTGGGAGCGTATCCGCCGACGTGGGGTGGCGCGAGCTCAGAAAGCAGGTCTTATCGTACGCCGTTCTAATCATTATGCAGATTTCTGGAAAGTACTCTCTGATAATCTTGGAAACAAATATGGTATAAAACCGGTACATACGCTTCAGGAGATAGAGTTGTTGAGAAATCGTTTTCCAGAGAATATCATTCTTTACGAAGCCGTGAAGGAGGGGCAGGTTATAGGTGGCGTGGTCCTTTATATCTCCTCTCAAGTTGTTCATGCACAGTATAGTTCAGCAACGCCAGAGGGTAAGAGTCTTGGGGCTATCGATCTCATTTATGAACAGATCATGCATCACGACTATGCCGATTATCCCTATTTCGATTTCGGTCGATCTACGGAGAATCCGGATGGTAGTGGACTAAATGAGTCGTTGGCATTTCAAAAAGAGGGATTTGGCGGACGTGGTTTGTGCTATGATATTTATGAATACGATCTTTAGCTAACTGTCTATGTCGTTTGTTTCTGTATCTTTCTTGCTTTTCTTGCCCATAGTCTTCTTACTTTATTGGACTATGCAGAAACGGTTGAAGATGCAGAATATCTGCCTACTCATGGCCAGTTATGTGTTTTATGGCTGGTGGGATTGGCGTTTCCTCATTCTGATATTGATAACATCGCTGTCGAGTTTCTTCAGTGGCCTATGTATCGAGAGGTCCCGTAATAAGCGGTTGTGCCTTATTGCTAATATTTGTTTGAATCTGGGCATTCTTGCAGCGTTCAAGTATTACGGTTTCTTTGCAGACAATCTGAATCTGTTGCTGTCCCAGTTTGGCTTCTCCCTTGACATGCCTACATGGCGTATCATCCTGCCAGTGGGTATCAGCTTCTATACTTTCCAGTCGCTAAGCTATTCCATAGATGTCTATCGTGGGAAACTCCCGGCTACTAAGGATGTGATGGCTTTCTGTACTTATATTGCCTTCTTCCCGCAATTGGTGGCCGGTCCTATTGAGCGGGCCACGAATCTTTTGCCGCAGATGTTAAGCCCTCGTCGCTTTGACTATGCCGAAGCTGTTGACGGCTTGCGTCGTATACTTTGGGGATTCTTTAAGAAGTTAGTTGTTGCCGACAACTGTGCACTGGCCGTGAATCAGATTTGGGATGGCTATGCTGATATGAATGCTGTGACACTTCTGTGTGGCATGGTGCTGTTTGCTTTTCAGATATATGGCGATTTCTCTGGTTATTCAGATATTGCTATCGGCACAGCAAAGTTGTTTGGACTTCGTTTGATGGAGAATTTCCGTTTGCCTTATTTCTCACGCTCTATCGGTGAGTTCTGGCGCCGCTGGCATATATCGTTGATGACGTGGTTTCGTGATTATCTCTATATTCCCCTTGGCGGCGGTCGGCAAGGTACGTATCATACCATCCGGAATATCTTTGTCGTCTTTTTGCTGAGTGGATTGTGGCATGGTGCCAACTGGACCTTTGTGGTGTGGGGAGGCTATAATGCTGTGCTGCTGATAATGTCACGCTTGCTGTGGAAGTCAAAGACCAATGTCGATGAGCGGGTAGGGGGAGCAGACCTTGTATCTGTATGCGCCACCTTCGCATTAGTTGTCCTGGGGTGGGTCGTATTCCGTGCAGAGAGTTTGTCGGAGGCATTTGATTATCTGTATTGTTTTGTTGTAGCCCTGACCACGATGAATCTCGGAATGCCAGTATATGGCAAGGTGGCTATCATTTATTGCCTTTTATTGGTTGTCATTGAGTGGATACAACGTGATCGTTTGTGTCCTCTTCAGATGAATGGATGTTGGTTGGGCCGCTACCGCTGGGCACGCTGGCTGGTATATTATATCGTGTTTATGTTGATGTTCTTTGGTCGTGGTGAAGAACAGACGTTTATCTATTTCCAGTTCTGAGATGCCTATGAGAAAATTTCTATTGCGTGTCATCCTTTTCCTTGTTCCTGTCATCTTCGTGTTGGCAGTGGCGGAATGGTATATGCGCACTATTCCCAATACTTATCGGATGAAGAACGAGTGGATGCTGCAAAATGGCTCTCGTGTTAAGACTCTCCTGCTGGGCAATTCCCATGGCTATTATGGCCTGGTTCCGTCAGCTATGGGGGATAGTATATTTAATCTGTGTAATGTCTCGCAACGTTTGGCACAGGATTATTTTTTGCTTTGTCATTATGCTGATAGGTATGATGCGTTAAAACAAGTAATCCTTGTTGCTGATAATTCTAATATTTTTGATATCCCAATGGAGTGTGATGAACCTGCACGTGTAACCTATTATCAGTTGTATATGGGTTACCGGGCGCATTCTATGTTCTCTCAATATGGTTTTGAATTATCAAATATGGGATATTTTCATCAGAAACTACGATATCATTATCAGGGACAGAGTGTTATGTGCGACAGTCTGGGGTGGGGCAATAATTATGTGGTAGCCGATCGCAACCCAGACGATTTCTTGTACAAGAATGTAAGGGAACATCTTTTTGTAAATTGGGAATACACATATCGCAACTTATCTTATATTGATTCTATTGCCTCATGGTGTCAGCAGCATCAGGTAAAATTGATTCTGCTTCAGACGCCTGTGTGTAAAGATTATACGCGCAAGGCTCCGGCATGGCAGTTGCATTTTGTTAATGCGATGACCAATAGCTGCTGTGCAAAGTATGGCGCCGTGAAATGTGACTACTCTCGAGATGCTCGTTTTCGTGATAATGATTTCTTTGATTCTGACCATCTTTCAGATCAGGGAGCGCATAAGTTCTCTGCTATTCTAGCTCATGACTTGGAACTTTAGTGTTTTTTATCTTAAAAAATGTCTCTATTTTTCTCGAAACACATAAAAACTACGTATCTTTGCGACGTTTTAACATTATATATTATAAAATATGGATTACGAAGAAATCAACTATCGTTCTTACTCACATGAACGTGAATTAGAGTCATCAACAGCTTTTCCTGTATTGATGCAGAAAACATATTTGTGGATGACAATGGCCTTGGCTATCACTGGTCTTACGGCTTATATTGTGGCAGGTAATGAGATGATTCTCAATATCTTGTTTAATTTCCGTGCTGCTATTTGGATACTGTTTATCGCCGAGATTGGTCTGGTCGTGTCTCTTAGTGCTGCCATTGAAAGGCTGTCGCTTACAACTGCCACGTTAATGTTTATTGTCTATGCTCTCCTCAATGGTGTGACATTCTCTACATTGTTCTTGGCATATTCATTGCCTAGTCTGGCCACGACCTTTTTTGTTACGGCTGGTACTTTCGGTGCCATGTCGGCAGTAGGTTTCTTTATCAAGAAAGACCTATCGGCTATTGGGCGTATTCTCATTATGGCACTCATTGGTATCATTATTGCTACTGTTGTAAACATCTTCTTGGCTAGCTCTGGGCTGGACATCATCATTACTTATCTTGGTGTTCTGATCTTTGTGGGGCTCACTGCTTACGATACTCAGAAGATCAAACAGATGTTCCAAATGGCGCCCGATGCCGGTGCCCATACCCAAAAATATGCAGTTCTTGCTGCATTAACCCTATATTTGGACTTCATTAACCTATTTCTCTATCTGCTGAGATTTTTTGGAAACAGGAAATAGTCTTGTATATATAATAAGGTGTACTACTGCAGGTTTGTCAAATAAGTCGAAAACCTGCAGTTTTTTTATGAAAAAAAGTAGGAAATTGTTTGGTGGTTCAGAAAAAAGTCGTACCTTTGCATCCGCTTTCGCCTAACAACGGGCAAGGCACTAAAGA
>Ga0247611_10002737_pt1 | contig 27561 bp, 60 predicted proteins | sample 177DNAGHGhighgp2_FD_192422 | JGI IMG/M metagenome (GOLD analysis project Ga0247611, IMG submission 192422) | Sheep rumen microbial communities from Palmerston North, Manawatu-Wanganui, New Zealand - 1770 DNA GHGhigh gp2 | ecosystem: Host-associated > Mammals > Digestive system > Stomach > Rumen... | reverse complement strand
CAAATTTGCTGCATTCTACAACTTTTAAAAATTCAGGTCCATTTGGATAATAATAGCTCTCTACTCTAAGACGTTTTTCTATATCTTCTTCTATCTTATATCTAGAAATATTTCTTTTTATATAGCCCGGATGTTGATAAGAAATTTTGTTATCTTTGATATGACACTGAACAGATTTATACATTCTTATCATAGATATTCATTTTTATATTCTGGAGAGGTTAATAATTTTATAAACAAATTATTTGGTAAAACATTATATACAAAGGATATCATCACATTATTTACTTTTAAAATATCATAAACATCTTCTTTTTCTATAGTATATCGAAAAAGAATTTCTTTTCGACCTTTGCATTCTTCAATAGTTAATGATGCTTCAAGACATGTTAAATTTTGTGCAATACAGTCTTGTTTATGATTATCCAAATTTAATCTTATTACCTTATACATCTTTCCAAAATTCTGACCAATTGACAATCAACTCTCTAGTAAATTTGCGATTAGATACAAAATAAGATGTATGAATAAAATCAGAAGGTTCAATGGCAAGTTCTTTTCTTACTATACCGCTAATACTATAATCTTGCGTGTAGTTGTTGTTTATTAAATTTTCTACAATATTTAATGCACGAAATAAACTAAATGTTGATTTCAGACATGTCTTTTCCCATCTGTAATTAGTATAATCTGATATTTCATATTGTGTTATTTTATACATCATTCAAAAATTCTTGCATTTCAAATAATTCTCTTAGCATTAAATCTTTTTTAGGGTTACTCCAAGAGATCCAAATATCAGGTTTAATAATGTATTCAATACAAAGTTCTTTAACATCTATTTCAGCATATCGATATGATTTCCCGTGATTAACTTTATAAAAATAGGCATCGAGTCTTTCTGAGATTTGTCTAAGACTTCCTTCAGCAAGAATATTACTCGTTCCATCCTCAAAAATTCTAAGGCATCTATACATAAATCACATTTCAATATTTTCCCAATAGTCATCAAAGTTTTCCAGAAGATACATATTTAACTTTATTTTTAAATTGTATGCTGCTATATTTTCAATAGTATATTCAATAGTACTTCCAGATTTGTATGCATATGGAATTGCAAAATATGAACACACATCTCTTCTTTTTAATTCTTGTATTTTATATACTAATCTGGTATGTTTCTTGTCTCTTGATGACATTCTTAATCTTTCCAATGCCCAAGCAAATTCCATTTTGTCCTTTGCTTCGATTACATCGAATTTACTAGAACAATATTCCTCATATTTAATAACTCTTTTTACTACATGTGTTTTACGAATTTCCTCTTTATATGCAGTAATTTTATAATACTTAACTGTTCCCATATCAAAAATCTGGAATTTCATGCATTGCTGTAGAAATCATAACATCTCTAAAATATCTTTCAAATATTCCTAATATTGAATATCCATACATCTTTTCAAACAGCTCATGAAAATGTTCTTCCTCTATTTTAAATTTTCGTTTTTTAATTGTTGGGTCTGGATGATGATTGCAATTTAGAAAAGTCTCAAGACTTATTGTAGCTCTTAACAACGTGCAGTCTTTCATTAAAACATTAACGGCAATCTTACCGTTTTTACCACGTATTCTTTCTACTACTTTATACATAATTATTTACAATTAATGTCAGACCAATATTCATCCCATGAACAATACAAATCAATTACAAAATTTATATTTCTCATTTTTGTAGGAAGTATTTCATATATAACCAAATCTCTTTTATTTCTTGGTTTTACTATATACTGTCCAGGTTTAGCTTTAACTGTTATAAATCGACCAATGCCTCCAATATACACAGTATGTTCTTTCATTTCTTTATCTATCCAAAGCACTATTGGTAACAACCGATTACATGCAGTAGATGGATGAGGATTTGAAGAACATACATCTTCACAAACATAACACATAAACAAAAGTTTTAATAATCTTCTGTATCTTCTTTTTTAAATGGCCAATCAAAATTTACAAGAACTCCCCAAATATATTTCATAAACCAATCTGAACATTGTTTATGAATATCAATTTCTATATGAAAACTCCACCACTTAAAATGAATTTCTGGATATGAAAAACTCATATTAATATGAATAGCAGGAAGTAAATCACATCCGCATCCTTTAATATGATATGCTCTAATCCAACACCATTTTCCAAGTTTTTTACTTATCATATATTTTATTTTTTATTTTCCTTTATTCTTTGCAAAGTCGCCTCTATAAAATTGATTACATCTATGCGTAGTTGGGTCATCAATTGTAATCTTATGTTCACTGCAAGTAGGAAGACCACACACTACAAAATTATATCGTGGACCCCAAAGACACTCCATACATGTTCCTGCTCGATGATATATTCTCCTTTTAGATTTCTTCATATTCATCAAATCCCATGCACTGCCTATTAAATTCTATAATTGGATTATTATTTGATACATAACCTCTATAAACAGTATTCTTAATGCTATCAATCGGATCAAATATACATCTGCTTAATATATTACACATCAAAGTGTTTGAGTTATCTATCAAATTTTGGTCTTCTGGCAAATTATACCATCTAGCCTCCTTCAATTCAGACACGAACATTCCTGTAGCGAATGCATTTAAATTATACTTTTCTGCAAATACATTAGCATTGCACCAAAAGCATATGCATTCCTTATCTCTAAACAACTGTAAATCATTTGCAGTAATTAGATATCTAAAATCATATCGCATGTCGAGGAGACCGAGCTCTGTTCCATGACCAAGAAAAACAATTCTATCATTGTTTCTCAATCCTTCTTTAATTACTTTGCTTGAAATGTGATTTCCTGTTATCAAAGTAACATCATCCCACTGCAAGTAGTCCTGATATATTATCGAACAAAATGCAGTAGAAGGATCAGTTGGATGTATAAACAATGTTCTCATTAATATTTTAAAATCATCTTTTAAGGTCAGACTTTGAAATCCAACCGCAATTTATCATTAATGCAGCAGATCCCATTGCACTACCGTCAGAAAATTCAACTCCCATAAGCATGCCAAGTTTATTGTATCTAATGCCTGACATATTACATTCACGAGCTGCAATTTTCAAACATTCTACAAATTTTTCTGCATCTGAAAGACGAAGTGTCTTAGTATCTGGTATATTGAAATCCATATCTATTTAATGTTTAAATAATTTTTTTCATAATATTCTTTTACTTCTTTGTTGAAATTATTTGCTGCTTCAACAGTACTAGTATTTTCTGTATTAAATTCACAATTACCAATTGTGTATGAACATGAAATATGAGGTTCTCCTGACACTCCGCAGTTCAAACAAATATAAAACCAAATTCGATTGACTTCATCTTTATACACACATACATTATGACTAGTCATATTCTGAATAGCATTCATAATGTCTATTTTAGTAATTTGAGGACACATATAATTAATATTTAATTAAACAAATATATGAATAAAAATTATCTTTTTAAATATAGTTGTCTATCTATATCTGCAATTATCAATGCAGCTGCTTTAGTTAAATTCTCAATATCACTTCTTGGATGGAAAAACTCACTAGAAAATGGCCAATCTTCACTGCCAGGTCCAGGACCGTAGATTGCAGAATTTAAATAAGCAAGAGCTGCAAAAAGTAATTCTTTGTTATTGTACTTAATATCTACATCTTCAGTAGTATATCCTTTTTTGATTTGATGTTCTCTTTCATCTAAAACAAGATCAAGTCCTGTATCATTATTGTGTATATTTAAACCCATAGCTGTATTATTTTATTTTAATATATCAAAATCGTCTTTTGCTTCTTTGTCAAACAACAACAGATTATATAATAAATTTATTTTATCTGCTATACTGGCATATTCACTAGCAATCATATCATTATATTTAATTATAGAAATTGCAAGCTTATCACTAGAATGTTTTTGGTCATCAGAAATAAAACGTTTCCACCCAGAAAGATTTATGTTGTCATCATGATACACCTGAGCATCTAATAATAATGTCGTTTTTGTATTTACAAATCTTACAATTTCTCTTCTTTTTAAGCGTTTATTATATCTCCTATGAACCGTGAGTATTGTATATCTTGCAAATCTCTTTGGAGTATTAAATCTTATTCTATCTATTGAAGTTGGATTATCTAAAAATGACATATAATTTAATCTATTGTATAAGAATATTTTATTAAATCAACAAGTGCATAATAATATATTGGAAGTATAATTGATCCTTTTTCTGTTTTTTCAATAGGTAATCTTTTTCTTTCTGCAATTTTATCCCAATCATAAAATTCTAAATAATCATATTCTTTATATTCATCTATTTGCATTATAAATTTTTTGATATAATGTTTTTTAGGAACAAAATCACAATTATAATTGTCACATATTGTTTGTGCTTCTAACAATCTATAACAATTATCGAACATTGCCTTTTGAGAGTCTGTATAAAAACCTATTATGTTGTATGAATAAAACATCGGCTTATGATATTTGATAAGATGCACTTTCAAGAATCACATTTAACAAAGATGAATAATAAGACATCTCTTTTTCATGAAATACTATGCAATAATGATTCACTTCTCTGTCAAAAAATATTATATTCAAAGGACCTGTAAACAATTTATCAAGTGCAATTGTTGCTTGAAGCATTGTGTTATAAGGCACTTTAAATGGATCATATGTATTAATTAAATTGCCCTCAATAGATTGACCTAATGGAGCATCTGTTTCATATAAACAACTGTAATAATTTTGATTTTTTGGTATAATATAAAACATTAAAGCAAGTTTAAACTATCAGCAATTAATTCATTTTCCAAACTATATTCTGGTGTTTTATTATAAACATCATCACTATTTTCTAATGATATGATATACTTTGTTTTAGGATAACTTATCCATTTTGATAAATTGTCAATCATTTGTTGTACATACAATAAATTGTTAGAAGAAAAATACACAGGATAAGTTCTTGCATTTGCTTCACGTGCTCCATAGAGTAATTTTATATAATCAAATTCAAGATGTCCTGGACAATATGACATTGTTGTAAGACATTCATCAGGATAAGAATCATATATTCTAATTATTTTTATAAAATACTCTTTATTCATATTCAATATCTTCCCAATATTCATCCCAACCAATTAACAAAGTATATACGAATTCATTTCGTATAAAAAATGCTCTTGATAAAATATGATATCTATTATCTGGCAATGCCCAATAAAATCTTAAATTTATGCTAGGATTAAGAAATTTCTCATTTTGGATAAGCAGTTCATTCATTTCACTAATAACTTTCATAGCATGATATCCTGTCATCCTAGCTACACCCATTTGCATAGAGTCTTTTGGGTTACAATATTCTTGATGTAACATTAAATTATACATAGTCTTCCCACAGCTCAGGGTTTTCTTCAATTGTTAAGATTATAAGTTTCATTAAATTTTTATCATGCACCGTTGTAATTGTAAATCCAACTTGTGACAATTGCTGAACTATATTTTCTTTAATACCTAATTTATAAATGTGTATTTTAGGAATTTGATTTCTTGTTTGGCAAACTTCTTCAGTTAATTTATGAACGAGTGACCGCGATATATCATCAAGAGTTCTTATTATTGCGAGTGGACTTATTACATAGAATGTCCTAACAGAACTTCTTTTATAATCTTCTACTTGTTCCTCAATTCTATACATAATCTTCCCAATATTCTTTGAACTTAAAAAATGACCAAGCTAGCATATGACGTAATAACTTTGTTCTGTGATATCTTTCTCTTCTAGATTGGCTGTCATCTTTTGTGCAATCTTGAGCTCTTAACGTGATTTCTTCTACTAAATCTGAAACTGGAGCTTTTTCTATAAAATATGTATATTCTTTTTCATCATTCAGAATTGCATCTAATCTACTGCAGGTACCAGCTTTGTAATCATCTTTTAGAAATGCATCTAATCTGCTGTCATCTGCCTTGTATTCATCTATGCGAGACATTGCTTGATACAATGTATTATATCTTCCTCGTTCTACTGTTGATTCAGTTCTAATACCGGGAATTGCATTGATATGTACATATACTTTATACATAACTATAAGTCAAAGTACTCTTCTCTGTATTCACGTATTAATGAATATGCCAACCACGAAAACTGTGGAGGTTTATTAATATATACATCATAATGTAAATTCATTTTGCTTTCGGTAATAGCTCCTCTATATAAAGTAAAATGAAAATGCATAATCGAAAGAAACCTATCTAATGATATCTGCGCATCAAAAGCCGTTTTAAATTTTCCAATGTTTATAATAGAAACTTTAGGATCTCCTTCATAATCATCTACACTTACTTTTTGAAATTGCTGTAATATTGGAAATGACGGAAACAATACTCCGGGCAGATTTTTTGTTAATTCTGCATCACAATAATTATATAACAATTTATTGATTTCTGGAATGAAATACCTTTCAAGGTAATCAGCACGTAAATTAATTATTATATTTACTTCTATCATACTATTAATTATATAAATATTTCATCTTCCCAAAATTCATCAAATTCAAATAAGATATCTCTTATCCATTTCTTCAATGTAATATATCCTTTACTCGCTCCCCACTCACTCATCCTATCTATCATCATGTCCTTTTTATCAGATTTAACTATAATTAAATGTTCATTGGTAGATAGTGTTGTTGCATCATATTCTATTTGACAAGACAATGTGCGCTTTCCTCTACCGTATCGGACTACTAACTTTGTACCGTAAGGAGTCAATGGAGGACCAGTAGATATTATTTTCAATTCATACATTAATCAATTTCAAATGACCATTTTATTAAATTATACCAAACTTTATCAATATTACATTCTATTATATAATCACTTATGCTAGACTGATAAACTTCTAATATCTTTATGTTTTCGCCAAAGTGAATATTATTATTCAATCTATCTATATCCAAAAAACTTCTAATAGGAAGAGTATGTGTTGGCCAATTACCAGTTCTATTATAATCACCATATGTTGCATAATGAACAACAAAGACTTTGTAAGGCAGCACAAAATGCTGTATTAATTTATTATTAGCCACTAAAATTTACAATTTATAAATCATAAATTAATCTTCCCAAGAAAAATATAGCAAAGTCGGATTGTTTTTATGCACATCAATATTAGGAAAATCTTTCTTAAAAGTATCTACATCAAATGGATATGTAATCAAATGTAATCCGCTTTTAGTAGGAACAATTGCAAATACTTTATTGCTTAGATTTCCTCCTTTTCCACGAATTTCATACAGTCTTTTCTCAATCTTTTTTAAAAGAATATCTCCTTCATGAATATCATCTAAATCAACTATATATTTTTTATCAGAAGAAATATAAGATTTTCCTGCGGCAGTAGAATATACTCCGCGAAGACCTATCCAATTCTGTGATACATATGTGTGCGTCGTCAGTTCGAGAGCTAAATTAGCAACTTCTTTTAGACTTCTTTTTGTTGGATGAATATATGCTCGAGCATTATCTGCTTCACAAAGAGCAATGATTTCCTTCTTCCGTGAAAGCAAATCTTCAGGAGAGCGAATTACATAATACTTTACTAGTCTATTTTTGTTATTGCCAGAAACAGCATTGCCATCTTTTCCTCTAACAAGAACTTGTACAAAGAAAAATTCATCATCTTGCATTGGAGTTTCAAACAATTTTTTCGTAAGCAAATCAAAATTATCTACTATATATTTCATTTTTTATCTGTCTTATTTAATATATTATCCATTAAATCTAGCATTGAATGAATTGATTTTGTAAATTCATTCGCTTCATAACAATTGTTAAAGCATTCATATGGATTATTATATGCATTTAACATCCAAGGTGCCATCAATCCATAGTACTCCATCCATCTATGATATTTCTCTGGACAAAGTTCACATGTAGTATATTCAATATCTGGATCTCTCCACTTAAAAAGTTTATCTTCATGGAGAGTTCCAGGAATACATCTTTTTACAAGATGTTTACATCCGTCATGACAAGGTAATACTTGCTTCATACAAATTCAGCAGGAATTATGATAAATTCATTTTTGCTGTCTAATTCTGTTTTGAATGATAGATAATAAAATTCTTTTCCAAAGTTGTCTTCGACTAAATCAACAGAGACATTATTAAAATCAATATTTGCTTTATTATCTAAATCTGTTGACATTAGCTCTGCTGCTGTAACATTGAATGAAGACTTTTTGAAATAATTAATTCCATCTTCAGGAAACTTATTAAAATCATTAACAATGTCTTCTTTTGTTAAATAATGCAAAACTAATTGCTTAACTCGCTGTTTGCCACTAAATAAATCAGTACGATTAATAATTAAAATACGTTCATTGTCAATCTGTACATAACATTCAGAGTCAATATCATCCCAAGTGAATGGAGAGATTTCTACAGGTCCCAATAAAATATGATTAACAGCATCCTTAGAATTAACTGCATACTCTAGAATACTGTTATAACTTTCTGCTTCCTGTGTTGTTTCTACTTCAACACAAGATAAACTTGCTAATAATGCACCAATAAGGCCAATTGTCTTTTTCATTTTCTATTTTTATTATTTGTCATACTTTCATTTCACAAACAAATATATGAAAAAAATTTCAATGCATAAATCATTCTTTCTTTTCCATATACAAAAGAGAAAATTCTTTCTTTTCTACATCAATGTCATATTTATAAATTTTGAAATCTGTTACATCAATGCTGCAAGTTTCATTTGGAACAGCTGCAACTTCCATTTCAAATATATACGGCCTATGTGTATGTATTAAAAGAACTTGTACACCTAAACTATTTCTATACAATCTATAACTTGCATCTGAAGTTCCATCAAATGTATATACATGTGTCCAAGTTGTATCTGGATAATTAACTTGATATTTTAAAACACATTTATAATCTTTTGTGCAACTAATAGCAAAAACTATTGTTAAAATCAAAATCAAAATTTTCTTCATAATTCAATTCTATTAAATGTATTTGATCTTAATGGACACCATTCTTGACCAGGAATTTTTACAAGATATTCTCCATCAGATATATCCCAGCACATATTATTAAAGGTGGAATATAATTTAAATCTTTTTTCGTTTTTTAAGATATATTCTTGATAATCTTCAAATGATTTGAACTTTAAACATTCAAATTTGTTTACACTATTTGATTTGTTTACAATTCTTGATACACGTCTTAAATTAGAAAAATCATATTTCAAATATTCTGCTAATCCATACGAAGAAATAGAATGACCATCATACAGTCTTCCAAATTTAGAATTTACTGTATTTTGTATTGAAACTAATTCACTTTCTAATGATCTTTCTTCTTCTGCTATTCTGTTTTCTTTCTCTTCTTGGCTTTCAGGAATGAATTCACTTATTATTAATGTTCGTACAGTATCACCTCCGTTTCCATAATAATCTTCTGGAAACGTTTGTTCTATGACATAAATATTTAAATCTTTCAAGTCTCGAGTTGGATGTTGTTTCAAGAATTCTTGTATAACAGAAAACTTTTCTTTTTCACATGGATATGTACAAAGCGTTTCACTAACAAGAATGTTTTCTCTAGAATGTCTAGATAAATCTACACAATTTGCTTTATCCAAACTATCTATAATTTCGTTATTCATAATTTACTATCCAATGCCAAAATAAAAATCCAAATACTGCTCCGTCAGTACCTATAAGCAAAAATGGAAGCAAATAAATACCGTTTTGAATTTGCTGCCGTTTAATTTTCATATTTTACAAGGGTTTAAATCTTTAGTAATTACTATCATATCCTTGCAAACAGGACAATTTACTATTCCTCTGTATCCAAAGGCTTGTGCACAAGCATTTGGTCTAATATCTTTAGAATTCAACTGCAGTGTTGAGCCACAACATGGACATTCTACAGTAAAATCTATAGTATCTATAACTTCCATATAACTTAGATAAATATTTTGTAATTGAAATACATTGGCGAGGTCGCAATGTGACAAGGAATTTCGCTACCAAGAATTGTTTCAAAGGACCGTCAATCAGAGGGGAGGAGTGATGAACCTCCCCTCGTCTTTATTTCTTTATTACATGACATGCATCTCGCAGAACATTCAGCAGTTGTTCAACATCATATCTGTCAAGATGATTGTTGTTATGAAGAATTCTGTCAAATTCTATATCAAAATGATTTCCAGAAAATGGAACATCTACCCTTTCAGGAGCATTCTTCATAGAATATCCTTTTTCCTTCAATGTAATTTCAATAGCGTTCTTTAAACTTTTTTTAAGAACATTGACTTCTCTTTCAAATTTAGAATATAAATCTATCATAGTATTATTTGTTTATAATTAAATATATGAATATTTAATGAAATACTACAATTTAATAATCATAATTGTACTGTACTTCTTGGGATGATGATGTAAATTTATAATCTATCAGGTCATTTGTTGCGATGTCAAAATAGAATGTTTGATAATATCTTGTAACAATTCTTGGACCATTAGACGGCCAAGACCATTTAGCTCTTACATCTTCTAAATGTTCACATTCTACTATATATGTTCCAGTAGATTTATTAATTTTTGTACTAGCAATCTTGTTGCTTAACAATTCTCTTGGACGGCCACTTTTTTCAAGAATAATATTAGAATTGTAAAATCTTTTAATAGAAGGTTCATTTGTCTTTTTGATGTTGGTAACAAGAGTGTTGAAACACTCTTTTACTTTTGAATTGTATTCATTAACAAATTTATCTACTGCAGACTTTACAATATCAACTTTACGATATAAATCATATACTGGCAAAGCATTAACCTTTTCATAAAATATATACTCTGGCCGAGTTGAACCGTCTTCAATTGCTTTTTGTATATCTTCTGAATTTTTTACTTCATTTAAATTTTCAATATAACGTTCTCTATATCCAATTTTTGCATATCTTTCACCGTGACGATGATAAGTAAATGGAGTAAAAAATGTATCATTATAACTCCAACTTCCGTCAGTAGACAAAACAGTATCATTTTCTGGTTTTGCTGGTATAACTCCGAGACGCTTTAATTCTCCTATAGTTATTTTTCCAATCTTGTAGTCATGTCCATCTATATCTGATGAAAGCTTTCTTTCAAGGTCTTGCCAATCTTTGTAAATTTTATCACAATAATCTTTATCACTATTGACAAAATACTTCTTATACCAAGAATTACTATTTTCATAACGGTAATTCTCGTAGTCACTTAATATATTTCCAAAAGCACTATTAATACTTCCGTATGATTCTTCTCCAAAGTCAATAGAATAACTAACTGTTATTAACACTTCATCTTCATCATTCCTGCATGGAATGACTCTAACATTTCTAACAGATAAATTATCTACAACTTTATCCTTTGTATAATACAAATGTAAAATTGGATACAGTAAAGGAACATTTGGATATTTTAAAATGTCTGCAACTGTTATCGTTTTGGATTTAAGAAAACTATTATAAAAGTCTTGTGCTTCTTTAAGCATCTGCTGTGCAATTTCTTCTTGCTTAATGAAATCACACAAATTCTTTTTGTTATTATGATTTCCCTTATCCAAAACTGGGACTACAGTTGCAGTCCCAGTATTTGATTTTCTCATAGTAATATTAGAGATTAAAGAAGAGCTGCAAGATTTTCCATTTCAAGGGAGAAACGGTCATCCTCAGAAAGATTGTCTTCAATAATTGTAAGTGCCTCATAAAGATCACTTACCTTATCTTCATTACGAATAACCTTCGCACGAGTCTTAAAGTCATTCATCCACTCTTCGAATGTGTAACCAAGATAAGTTTTCTCTTCCTTTTCTGCATCAAATCCAAGGTCATCAAGAACTTCAGAGGTCATATGCATTCTAGCCTTAAGATCGCTTGCTGCTGCAACAAGAGTATCTTTACTCATAGATTCAACAACCCCAAATCCTTCATAATAACGATTGGTATTATACTTTGCATCGCGAATTTCATCTGTCAAAGTATCAATCTTTGCGAGAACTTCTTTGCGCTTTTCAAGCAGCTGGTCACGTGTAATTTTAGCCATAATAGAATTTAATTAAATGTTATTTGTTGTTTAATGAATTTTTGTATTTTAGAAAATCGATAAAATCATCTATGTAATTATCATTTGTACCTTCAAGAGTAGTATCATTCTTAATAGAATCATACAATTCTTTATGCGTCCAAGAATTTTTTCCAGGTTGTGGAGATGCAACAGCTACTTTGTCCCATCCTTCTTTATTTGCAACAATTTCAGTACAATCAAGAAGATACTGTTTAATTACTTCACGTTTATCTCCTATCTCCGGTACAACGTACTCTTTTTCCCAGTCTTCAGGATGACTCCAAAAAGAAAGATGAATACACTTATATTCTGGACTTATTGATGAATTGTTCCATTTAAGTTCAACTGGAATATCTCCATTTATAATCTGCAATCCTACTTCTACCTTCTTACTGTCATTCGAATTCTTTTTAGACTTAGCGTATGTTACTCCAAACAATTCAACATCATAATAATGATTTACATTATAATACTTACTTCCTTCCCACTCTGGATGCTTATCTGTAAGCTGATTATACATATAATCATTTCCATAAATCTTTCCTTTGATAGAAAGATTTGAACCTGAACCAGAGGATTTTGGAGTATAATACAATCCTGTTGGAATGTGTTTAAGACGATATGGAGTTTTCATACTTGTCATATTATTCTTCATAAACTACTGTACGTGTACGAGATTCACGGCATTCTTTTAAACGCGCTTTTGCCTCTTCCATAGTATTACATATATGTGTATATACATCAGGTTCTGGAGAACGTTTAGTAACAAGCCAAGAATAATAATGCCAAAATCCCCAATCACGATATTCGACAATGAAACACTCTGTTCCCGTTTCTTTATTTAATGTTTTTACAATTCTGTATTTTGATCTTGCCATATAATTAAGAATTAATATTGATATTCAATGTAACTTCTACTGGGCTGTTATTCCAATTAATTTTTGCTCCTTGAGGAAAATCTTTTTCAGAAATCAGAATTTTTCTTACACTGGGATCACCCCAGTATATTCCATATCTGGATGGCTTCTCAAAGAAAAAATGAAGCTGACCTTTCAATCCAAGGTCATCTTTATCTCTTGCTACCCAACCATTAACACCTGAATTATTTTTGGTTTCCATATACATTTGTTTTTAAGTACAAACAAATATATGATTATTTTAATAACCCAAAAAATAAAAGTCATATAAAATATGATACATCAGATTGCCGTTATTTCCAATAGGTATTCCCGCTTGTTTAAAATCATATGCACACATATTAGAAGTATATTTTAATATTGTGCCAGCATATTTTAATGTTGAACCGTCTTTTTTGTTTTGAGATTGCGGCCATAGTATTGGAACTTCTTTACTATGATCTTCATTATTCAAAATTCTGTCTAGTATAACAGACATAGATCTATCTATACCGTCTTTTTTCAATTCTTCCACAGATGTTTTATATCTCATTTCTCTAGACCTGCCAACAATAGATTTGTATTCATGCACAGACTCCGGTATTAAATACTTCTTATATTGATAATCAATTTGGCTATATGTTTCCTTGGAAATAGTTTTTCTTAGAAATGAAGAGACTTCTACATGGTCAAATTTATTAATTAACATATAATCATAACCAAGATTATCTATAAAATCTTGTGCCTCATCAAATGTTAGAAAGGTACTTCTTTGAAATGCATGCTTTGTTGTCTTCTGATTCATTGTTTACTATTGCTTGTGCAGATATTCTATATGTTGTATGACGGTAATCATTATTTAATTTGTTTTCTATTAGTATTTCATATGATGATGCACGGGTGCAATAATCTACAGGTTTAGCATTAGGGTCTAAATAAAGAGCAACATCTATGTCAGACCATTCAGAACAGTCTTTATGAATAACTGGAATAACTGATGCACATTTTATTAGTTCACCAGGATCTCCTAAGCAGTCATAATATTTTTCTACATCATCAAATGAAATAAAATCGCAATGTATTAATTTTCTATTTTCTGAAAGAGGTTCAAATAGATTATTGTCTATGTACCAATATGTTATATCTAATTCTCTTTCCATAAACCCTGTAAGGTCAACAGACTCCGGTGGAATTACTGAAATTCCTGGCTGTCCTTTATCTCCAACAAAACACATAGATAAATTAATGATTTGTATATTATATATGAATAATATGTTAAAAACAAAAAAGAGTACAGAAATTTCTATACTCTTTTTGCAGTTCTTGTGTAATATAAACACCCGATATTTATATCCCGGTTTGGGTGTAACTACGGTAAGTTAAGTTAAAGCATCACCGACACGTGCCAGTTTCGTTATAGCTTTCAAACGCAACTTTAACCTAATAAATAAAAGAGCGAATCTCCTTCAAATTTCCCCCATAAATTTCATTCTATTGAATTACTGATATGGAATTTGGGTGATGATTCTGCTTATACTTTCGCCACCGTAATCAAGCCGAGGACTAGCATAACCTGTGAATCTTTAATTGCTTGAGATGGTTACTAATATAATCTCTTTGTAGCCCCGGGTGGATTCGAACCTCCACGGGCCTTTCGGCCCAAGGGATTTTAAGTCCCTCATGTCTACCGTTTCATCACGAGGCCATATTATTTATAAAATAAATTGGGCGTGTTGTTACACCAAATTCTCCGACGACGGTTTTATGAACATTCCAGTTGGCCAATTAACCTAACGTTGACCCGAGTCTCTCCATCCTTATGAAGACTTCCCAAAACTATCTAGTAGTTTCTTAAGGTTAAGTGCACGTTCCTCCCGTACTGGGGCACCTTATTCATTATACCTGGCTCCGACTCCCATAATATCCGCAACGTATCTAAGGAACGGCCGTTATTTCAAACGGTCTTTAAAAATAGAACCTCACGGTATTGGTGCTTATGCCTCCGTTGTAGCGTCGCAGGAGTGGTAGGTTCCATCTCCTACTGTGTTCTTGTTGCGTCCTCTCTTCGCATGTTCCGGACATGCCTAGCAACTTCTACATTGAAACTCTTTAAAGCTGGCTACTTCCAAGCCTACTACCCAAATTATTATATTATCAAAGAACTTTTAAATTATATAACAAATATATGTATTTGTTTTTAATTGTAAAAATCTGGATTAAAATATCCTCCAAGAAAAAGTCTCAGCAAATTGTGCCCTTCTCTAATGTCTTTTCCTCCAGCAGATTCCATTCCAGGATAAAATTCTTTAGTTATTCCATTCGCTACAACATAAATCTTATACCCCTTTTTTATCCAGTCAAAACTCAAATCAGCCAAACTCATTGTACATATTACTGGTTCATCTGCTGCAATTGCTTCTAAGGTATGTTTGTGAGAATAACAATATACAGTAGAAGTAGGAATGACATCTTTGAACATTTCCATGTCATGCACACTATCTACAAAAAATATAATCTTTTTATTCATTGTTGGTTTCACTATAATTTAAATCTAATTCATCTGGAAGATTAAATCTAATTCATCTGGAAGATATGCATATTTTCCTCCAAAATCAATTCCTTCAACAATATTATCTCCAACATAAGCAACAATTCTTCCATGAAGATAATATGGAATTACTTCTACAACTTTACCAGTATTTTTGTAAATGGCTTTCATAATATAAAAATTTAAATATCTTCTTCTGTATCCAAATTTACGACATAAACATCATTTCGACCAGCCGCAATATATGTTTCTGCCAAATCATCCGCTTCTTTTTCAGACATAGGATAGTCATTTACCCAAACTTCTCCTACTAATACTCCCCAATTATTTTCGGTGTTATTCATATGTTGTAATTTATTGTTTAATATTTTATACAAATATATGAAATTCTATTTTATTTCTAAATTGATTTCAAACCTTTTTCAAGAAGAACCCAGCAGACAACTGAAAGATTACTTCCTGCTCCAGCAATTTGCTTAATTGTCCAACCGTCTTTTAACTTCTCATTCAATTCTCTCTCCGTTCTTGGATCTGAGTAATTCACTGCAATAAGTTTCTGTTCCATAATATTTTATTTTTTAAATTTTTTATCTGCATCTTTCATATCAGCAAGAACTGATTCAAGATAAGTTCTTTCAAGAATATCTGAATCTTTTCTTTCAACAAATTTTTTACCGTTCAAATCACCAAACAGCAATTTCTTTTTTGTTTTTCCTTTTACTGCAACTCCTAAAACACATATATCCTTGACACACACTGGATAAGTTCCCCAATATACCAACGTCTCTGATATCTTTGCTCCATTTTTTTGGACATAGTCAATAATTTCATTGACTCTTTTGCTGTGCCATTGCTCTTTTGTCAATCCCATATTATTAATTCCAATTTGTTATTCTATGTTGAAAGTAATTATCATTTTTTGGATTATATGAACATATTAATCCTCGCTCATTTAATATTATATGTAAAACTTTACCTGTTCTACTTGAAAAATACCTGTCTAAATATTCAAACAGTCTTTTCATAGTTCCTTCACCAAACTCTGTTGCACTTCTATATGTTTTTATATTCAATCTACAAATACTTTCATTGTGCTTATACCATATAATAAATTCACCGACATACTCCATTATATCTGACCCGTCTTGATTGCAAAGAACTTCAAATCCAGTGTCATCAGTAAATCTATCCATTACTTCAGAATAATACTTGTATTCTGCTGCCAAATCTTTTACACAATTTGCTTTTTGTGGATGTAAACTTATATCTCCAGGAATATATGTTCCTGTAAAAATACAATTGTTTTCTATCTTGTCTAACCAATTGTTATATTTAGTATGATCAATTTCCATTCAAGATGTTTATATTCCAATATCAATGTATGAATAATAATTTAATTTAATAAATAATTTATATAATAATTTTGATATGAGTAAGATAGAAGAAACAATCACTCCAAATGAAGTTGACTTAACTGGATTTACACCACAAGCAGAATTGAATTCTAAATTATGGAGCAATGGAAAATTAAACAAAGAAATACGTATTTCATTGTTACAACTTGCTTATGAATTTATGATAGATGCTGAAATATCTAATTTTTGTGATGTCATTGTTACTGGCTCCCTTGCTAATTATAATTGGAATGAACAATTTTCAGATATTGATTTACACATTGTTGTAGATTTTTCTACATTGTCATCAGATCCAGAAATTGCAAAAGCTTATTTTGATGAAAAGAAATATAACTGGAATGAGCATCATAAAGAAATAAAAGTGTATAATTATCCTGTTGAATTATATGTTCAAGATAAAGATGAACCTCATAAATCTACAGGAGTATATTCATTAATGAAAGACACTTGGATAGAAACACCAAGTTTAGATAAATTACCAGACACTTCAAATAAAGTACAAATTAAACAGGGAGTTTCTGCATATTGCAACATTATAGATGAATTAATAAACACATTTAATAATGTAAAAGATGACCCAGGAGAGGTCCAATCTGTGCTTGATGTTGCTAATAAAATATATGATATAATTAAATTAGAAAGGAAAGAAGCATTAGCCAGTGCAAAGTATGCAGAACTTACAACCGGAAATCTATTATTCAAATCTTTAAGAAGAAACGGTTATATGGAAAAACTTATAAATCTAAGAAGATCTTGTTTTGACATCATACATTCAGTAAAATAAAAAAGAGGATTTAAATCATCCTCTTTTTATTTTTCGAATACATTAATCTAACAAACTTGTCACAAGAAATATATTCTAATTCTTCTGATGAAGGTTTTGATTTGTCAGTCATTACTGCTACAGAATGTTCTTCAACAAATTTAGTTTCTTCTGTCATAATAACTGCATCAACAGTAATAAATTTATTTTTCAGCAATGGATATTCCCAATCTTGATCTGATTCAATATTATTTACCATTGTTAAATTTTTAGGCCGATAATCTGCCATCATTCCCATAGCAACTAAAGCTGCATGAGAAGCAGCAGATGGATCTGCTCCAAACGATTCATAGAAATTACGAAAAATATTTGCAGTTTTGTCAATAAACTTAGTATCAATTTCACAAGATTGATGCAATACCAAAATATCTTTCCTCTCTATAAACTTTAAATAATTGTCTATAGTATCTAAAAACTTTACTACAATTACATTATAATAATTTTGCCACTTTTCTATATAAGGAGGAACTATGTTAAAATCTGTAAAAAACAAATTGCCCACAGGAGGGCTCATTGGCTGAACTTGAATTAATTTGCTGCTAATCAATTTGGGTGCCTGGCTTAAAAATGATGACATAACACAAATAATTATTGATGGTATGCATAAGTTACAGTATATGTTCCACGGAGTGAATATACTTCTGGTACTCCTTCTTCATGATATACTGTTGCATATATTTCACCCTCTCCAGAACCTTGTATAACATATTGTGAAATCCATTCCAAAAATTTCTCAATCCTTCTATTGTAATTTTTGCAATTTCCTCTGAATGACAATATCCAAGAACGAGTTATATCATTATAAAACATTGTTGGTGTACTATATAAAACTCCGTAGTAATAACTTCCTCCTGCTCTAACAATAGAACTTATATCATATTCATTAAGTAAATCATTGTCTACTACAACAACAGGGTCATCAGAATTTAGATTTTTATCACTATACATATTTTCTCCCGCTGCATATCTTAATGTGTCTATCACATTCTTTGGAGTACTTGGAGCTAATCTTGCACCAAAAACAATCTCAGTATATGTTCCCATTATTGAAATTAAATTACAATACCACGATATTCTGCATCAATTGTTTTGTCATCTACAGTAAATTCTCTAGTCAAATGAACTTCTTTCTTCGATATAAGATAGTCTATATCTTCTTCAGACAACTTAAATGTCCATTTATTTAATACCTTTCCCTTACCAGCAGAAGTTTCAGAAACGTCTGTAAACATTCTGTATGGTTTAACTTCACCAGTCTCTGTTAAATTAAATGACTTTATAATACCAGGAAATCTTTCATGGTCTTCATTAAAAAATAAAATACTTTTTCCAATCAATATCTTAACTTCTTTAGCTGTCATAATATATTATCTGTTAATATTTTTATATTTATATAACTTGAAACCTGTTTGCAAGTTTAATGATTTTGTATATCTCTAAATAACATTTCTCTCTCAAGATATTTCCAATGTAATTCTTCATTTGATATATCATCACAATTCAAATTAAATTGTATGTATTCTGCATACTTTTTAAAATGACTAAACCAATCACAATATGACAACACAGAAAAAGATGAAAGCTTTAATGTATCATATGTATATGTAAACCATAATTTATCTTTATATGTTATATGAAGAGTTTTTTGAAAATTCAAATACATATTATATGATGTTGTCAAAAATATTAGTCTTACTACTGGAAATTTATATTCTTTAGAATCACTTTCAACTATAAGAGATGTTCTTTTTCTCTTATCCCAAACACCATTAGGAAATACTTCTTTACAATATAAAATTAAGATGTTGTCATCATATATTAGTTTTTCTATTTTATTCCAATCATCGAATAAAATTTCACACAAATATGGAGGGTCATCTGTTTTTACATTGTGTAATTCTTTCCAATTATTTATAGTATAATCTAACATATTTTAGAAATCACATTCATCTCTATTAACATATGAAGGAACATTATGACCATAATCATATTCTGAATTGTCCATATAAGCATCATTGTCAAGATACCTTAATCTTGCCAAAACACATAGCATTTCATAAAGTCCATCAAATAATGTAGACGTCCGCACAGTATCTCTATCATCAAGAGGTAATTTCATTCCTGTTGCTTTGTTAATGTAACTTATTTCAGGAACACAATTATTAAATAAAATATTTAAATGAAAAAATGAAGAGTGTTTATAAGAATACACATATTTTGGAATGTACTGCAATATCTCTTCCAAATTGTAATCTTTGCTGTATGTTATTGGAACTTGCAATGACAACAACTTTTCTTTTTCACTATTAGATAATGTTCTCATATGTATTATTTAATATGATTGTAATTCATCAATGATACTGAATCTGACCAGAATTCGTAAAACTTTTGTTTAGACATGTAATCTTTTTTGCCATCTTTATTTACTTTATCTAGCCATTCAAAAGATAAATCAAAAAAATGTATCATGGCAGGATGCATCGACTTTGTTACTTGTGTACGTTTATTTTTCCACCAACAAAGTTCATCATTATAGTTAAAATTTTTACCCTGATAAGCTTTTCCTGCAGCAAGCCAATCACATATCATTTCAAGACAATACTTAAAGGGAATTACAAGTGGAACACCGCCCTTATCAAAATTGTCTAACCAATATTCGTAATGATGCGGGTTATGACCTTTATGATGCTGCCATGCTAAAGAATATCCATTCTTTGCTTTGCAAGTATTAATTGGTGAAGTCTTTCCTGTATAATACTTTACACTCTCAAAAAATTCAATAGGATTAAATTTACTGAAGTCGTGAAAAAACCCTCTTACAGGAATACCACACTTGCAAGCAAAATAAAATACCCAAAACTTATGTCTGATAATCATCCAAAGATGACCAAAAAATCTTTCAAAATAATTCATATCTTTATCTTTGTGATTCACACCATTTTGCATAATCAGAAATTATATCTTGATAATCAGCAATGTACTCATCGTATGCTGTGCATGCTTTAATACCATACTCTGGTAAATCCATCCAAATAGTAGCCCATGCAGAACCACAAGGAGAAGAATAAAATCCAAAATGATTATGAGACCAATAATGAAGCATCGCCACATGTACTTCAGCTTCATCTGTCTTCTTTCTTCCTGGCAATTTTCTCCAAAGTTCTTTTTTCCAATAATCATATCTAGAAAAAATTGCTACTGCATTAAAGAAGAATTCAAAATCTTTTTTATCTATACGTTCCTTTTCTATCATGCCTGTTCAGTATTTGTTCTTGTTTGCGGAAGGTTTTTCCAATCATAATTCTTTAACCCTGACAATCCTCTCACTGTGGCATATCTTCCATTTGCTACCATAAGAGACATTACTTTGTCTGTCATTTCTACAACAATTACTTTCTTTCCAATTCCAAATGCAAATCCTGCTTCCCAATTCACACCAGCAGTTGCACCTTCACTAGAATTTCTACCGTATGAAAGCATAACAACATAATCAGAATTTTTAATTGCTTCGACATCAGCTTCAAATACCATAAGACCCCATTCATCATTAGGATAATCCCATGCATTTGGTATAGTATGTTCTACAGGAGCATATACTTCGAAACCTAAATCTCGAAGTATACTTATTGCAGTATACATATCTGGCCGCTTATCTACCTGAAATGTAGTAGCTAAATATACTCTTTTCTTATTCATAAAATTAATATCTAACGGTTGAATACTAAAGTATCACCAGGTGATGTATGTTCATATGTATATTGTCCAACCTTTATCCTGCCACAGTTGGTTATATCTTTTATATCAGAAACAACAAGCACATATCCAGCTGGACAGTCATACTTGCTTTCTACAATGCAAGTCCAATTTTGCGGTGTAGATTGTTCTCCACAAGAAAATGCAAGCAACAACACGATAAGTAATATTAGTTTTTTCATTCTTCTTCTCCTGCTTTAAAGTTATACAAAGGTTTAATTACATCAATTATATCTACTGTAGGTTCAATACATCTTACTATTTCGTCAGTATTCTTGTAAGCCATAGGAGACTCATCTAGTGTTGAACGTGAAACAGAAGTTGTATAAATTCCTTTCATAGATTTTTCAAATTCTTTCATAGTGATAGAAGATTTTGCTTTGGAACGTGACATCAATCTTCCTGCTCCATGAGGAGCTGAAAAATTCCAGTCAGGATTTCCTTTTCCTATGCAAATCAAAGATCCGTCTCTCATATTCATAGGAATAATAAGCTTCTCTCCTGCCTGTGCAGATACAGAACCTTTTCTAAGGATCATGTTCTTTGTATCAATATAATTATGAATTGTTTCAAATCTATCAAGTTCTTTCCATCCCATCTTCTGAAGAATTATCTTTGCGATAGTTGAACGATTAAGTACAGCAAATCTCTGCACAATTTCCATATCATAAATATAATTCTTAAAATCATCTCCTGCAAGATGAGCTAGCTCTTTGTCTGCAGATGGTTTTTCGATTTTAGAGAGTGCTTTCTTTATCTCAGACTGAATATCTTTCTTTCTTCCTTCTGCTTTGCATCTTGCAATAACTTCATTTGACACCTGCTTTTTAATTTCAGACATCTCATTAAGCTTTTTAAATGCAAGGTCCTGGTAAAATTTACACACTTGTACACCAAGATTTCTAGACCCAGTATGAATTACAAGATACTTATGACCAGTAGTCTCAGAATAATCTACCTCAATGAAGTGATTTCCTCCACCAAGAGTTCCGATAGAATGAATAGCTCTTGACAAATCACAAGAATTTGCAGCAATCAAATTATCTAACTCATCAAATTTTGCCCAAGGCTGAGTATGAATATCAAATCCTGAAGGAACAAATTTTCTGATAACTTTATCTAATTTTTCAAAATCTATATCGATGTTTCCAAGATCTACCACAAGCATTCCACATCCGATATCTACACCAACAAGATTAGGAGTAACTTTTCCGTGCAATGTCATAGTTGTACCAATTGTACATCCTTTACCTGCATGTGCATCAGGCATAATTCTAATGATAGAGTTATCATACGCAGGATAATTAGCTAACTTTTTAACCTGTGTAAATGCTTCATTTTCAAAAGTTTCAGCAAAAACTTTTACTACATCTCCATTATTTCTTTTAATCTCTATCATAATTAATACCGTTGTTTAAACAAATATATGAAAATATTTGTTATAGTTAAATTGTTTTATATGTAATAATATGAAATATAGCTAAAATCTGTTCTCTCTAAATCTAGCAAAAATGTTTCTGGTGTGCAAGCAATATAGTATGTTCTAAAATATGCTGGTAATTTAAGCCATGAATTTTGACATGTTCTCTTTACTGCATAATAACATCTGCAATTCGATCCGGTAAATGTTAAATCTTTGCAATGCTTCTTAAATTCTGCAGTAGTCATTTCAAAATATCTAGGGTCATCTCCCTGAAGAGGAGGAGAAAGATATTCTTTTATATGTCTTCTATCTCTTGTTATATAACAATTTGGTGGAACAGGTTCAGAGTAGACATAGTAATACATTATCAAATCATATTTTCGTTTTTCATATTCAAATATTATTCTTTTGAGATAATCTTTGTATCTTTCTGTATACTCAAATTCTTCTGGAGGCATTGCATTAGAAGGATCATTATATATTTTTTTATGCCATTTATCCCATCTAATATACAAGCTCATTTCCATCTCTAATTCTGAGATAGACATCTGTGAAATATTACAGTCAAAGTCAATCATTTATTATACCAACAAATATATTTAAAATCTGTTCTGTTCCATCCTTTGCATACTTGTGTAGGAGATATTGGTAGGTTAGAAATCACCATATCTTCTGTTGCATATACTCCACAACCATCACTATCAGTGATTGCACCTACCTTGCAGCAATCAATAAATTCTTTTAATGTCATCCTGCAATCAACATCCAACTTATCCATCATTGTATAGTCATGCATAGAAATATTTGCATTGTATATTAGTAATGACCTTACATAATAATATTGCTGTCCTATGTATGATTTATTAATTTCTAAATAATCTCTCCAAGAAGATGCCATCGATTTCAAATGATTTACTATTTTCTCTAACAAACAGAAAGTAAGTCTATTCATTTCATACTCATCATCCGTATTGAAATAATACATAGACGAAAATGAATACTCACTTGAAAATTTTTCTTCAGGAAGTTCTTTAGGAATATAAGAATTTATATTGTACTTAGAAATACTTTTACGATATTTCCAAGCTTTCCACATTCTTTGTCTTGCATACCATTTAGCAGATGCCTGCCGTTGGGCTGCTGAACGGGGTTTCTTTATTTTTTCCATTACATATTTCTAAATGATGTTTTCTTATCAAATCCAGCAGACTCAAGATGTTCAACATCTGTTCGATTATCAATAATAGGTTTTTCTTTTATTGCTAGTAAATAGTCTGTCACATTGTTCCAAACATCTTCTGCAGGAATTATAGATGGTATCCAAGTTCCTTCCATGATTGGATTTTCAAGAATATTATCATCACTAGAAAAACTAACATTTCTGTATAAGTCATCTGCATAATTTTTTTCAGACCTTATTTTCCATGTCCAAGGATACCAACTATTTAGAGAAATTGCACCTATAAGAATAGGAGATAAAATATTCTTAATACTGCCAGATTTTTCTCTTCTGTCATAATCTTTTACACAAACAAGATGAGGAACAATCTTTACAGTAGTATCTTCAGGATTTTTAAGAAGTCTGGTCACATCTACAATGTAAAGTTTAAATCCTACTAAAATTCCTACAGTGTATTTATGCACAGCATAATAACCAGGATATGTTGAACTTGTTTTTTGTTCATCCCACTTATACGAATACATTGCCAAAGTTCCTTCTAAACCCGGAAGGACACCATTTTTATATGGGCAAAACAAAGCTGGATGCCAAGGATAATTGACACTCACTTCAGATTGATTGCTTTTATTATACAATCTCGTAGAGTTTCTTCTATCATATGTGATATAAGTATCTATACCATAAACACCTGCAAGATAATCGTAATAATCCTTTTTGTTATCAATAAGTCTCATTTGTTTTAAATTATAGTTGTTTTAAATATATGTAAAATATATTAAACACAAAAATATAGAGAGCCTTCCGGACTCTCTATTTTATAATGTAATCTGTTAAATATGTGATACGTCAGCATTGAATTCCTTCTTGATTGTACCTCTCGGAACATATACTTTTATAACTGTCTTTTTGCTTTGTGGAACATGTGACCAAAGTATAGTATCATCCCGCATCCTGGCATGCATATATAAATCTTCTCCATTATTTGCCAACATATCTAACCTTCTCTTTGTCCTGAAAAACTTTGCAATCTTTGTAGGATTTTTAAATCTCACTCTATGAACCATTTCTATATGTGGAGAAACATTGTCATCTTCAATTAAAACCGCATGATTAGCAGAAATACAATTAAGTTTTAATCCACCAAAGTCATCTTGTTCATAAAAATAATAAACAGGAGTTTCATGTACAAACCCGGTGCCTATAGTAAATGCTCCACTTGTTGCACCATTTAAAGAAATAGATTCAATATTGGTAAACTCATATCGGTATTCTATATCTTCAAAAGCAACGGGTTTGCAAAGAATGAAATACAGTGCAACTACCAAACCAGCAAATCCAGAAAATCCTATCATAAATCCTGGAAAAACTACATCATCTGAATAATAATATCCAACATGACCTCTTTTATTTACTCTTCGTCTAGTCAATACAGTATTTACATAACTTGCTAAACAGCACAAAGCAATAAAAGCAACAAACAAAAAATAAAACCAGATGTTCATATTAATTAAATTATATTAAAGTTGTTCTACGGTAATTCCTGCACGTTCAAGCAAATCAATACCATCAGTAATACGATATTTTTCTCTATACACTACTCGTTTAATTCCTGCCTGAATAATCAATTTAGCACATTCTACACAAGGTGACATTGTAACATAGAGTGTTGCACCAACAGATGAATTGTTAGATTTTGCAAGTTTAGTTATTGCATTTGCTTCTGCATGCAATACATAATCCTTTGTTTTAAGAATTGCATCAGGACAATTGATACAATCACAAGGAAAATGAAAATACTTTATACCTTTGTATGGACCTTCTGGAAGAGTAGTAGTATATTCTTTTGCACACATTCTACCTTCAGTCATTTCACTGTAACGTTTACAACCCACAACTTCTTCACAATCATTTTCAAATCCTGAAGGAGTTCCATTAAATCCATCAGAAATAATCATATTGTCTTTAACTATAATTGCACCGACTTTGGCACGTCTAGCTCTAGAATTTTTTGCCCAAACTTCTGCAATGTCAAGATAAGATTTGTCAAATGTTCTCATATATTAAATTTGTCTTTGAACAAATATATGAATTATAGTTTTTATTTAAAAATTTTATTCCATCCATTTGTAATCCATCTAAATACATTGCATCCAACAAAGTTTCCGGCGACTATGCACAAATACTTAAACCAAAATAAATTTAATGCATGATAATCTGTAGCAAAGAAATAAAAAGAGTCTGCTATACAGTGAGGAAATCCACAAACAATAAACATTGGAACAGCAAATAATAAAGGAAGCCAATGATTTTTTCTTGCAAATTCAACAGCAGTTGTCATTAATATACCGCAGCCAATAGCAAGAATGAATAGATGAAATGTGGGAGTGCTTAATCTTAAGTTAATAATCTTATCAGCAGCGAGATTTAAATTCATTGGAGAGCACTTGGACATTAGTCCAACAAGGAAAGTTCCTATAAGATTTCCTATCAAAATCCAAATAAGATTTGACCAAGTATGTTTATCAACAAATCCTGCAGTTCCTGTAAATAGTGAACAACTATAACTGACAACTGCAATAAGACCAAAAGCAAATAAACATGCTCCAATTATTCCACCAACTGCAAGATATCCAAATCCTGCGATTCCAATAAAAATACCAGCAAGAACTGCTAGTGAAAATTTATTCTTAAACCATGACGTTTGTTCTAAGACAATAGATTTCATATACAAATAAATATAAAAATTTAAAATTTTATCTTTGTATGTACATTAAGACTTTCAAATATCCTGTTAATAACTCTGTTGTATATTTTAAAAAGAACGACAGTGATACAGAACAATCTTCGTATCAAGTTAAAATTTTGCAAGAAAATCTTATTAACAGATATATTGAAGTTATAAAAAATAAATTTAATGTATCTCAAGAAGATATATCAATTGATACATTATCTACTACAGAAAATAATAAAAGTTATTTAACTTATTCTATTATATTCAAGACTATAAATCAAAGCCAAATAAATACTCTTACCCCAGCAGATTTTATAGTAAATACTCCTACTCCAGGTCCTGGTCCATCTCCTGACCCAGACACATCTTATATTACTCGTACAGGAAGAATTACAACAGCAGATAATTTACATGTATATGGACTTGGAGGAATAACTGCTAGATTAATATATTATACTGACAATCACGAATCAACTGTAACAAAAACAGCGACAAGTGATGACGATGGATATTATTCATTATCAATACCATCATCTTTGCAAGCTAATAATATAGCATCATTTGCTTTATTCGGAACAGGATATGAAACTAGAGTTATTAATTTAGATGG